>Ga0187873_1000148_pt1 | contig 82102 bp, 69 predicted proteins | sample June2016WEW_16_1_2_FD_133012 | JGI IMG/M metagenome (GOLD analysis project Ga0187873, IMG submission 133012) | Peatland microbial communities from SPRUCE experiment site at the Marcell Experimental Forest, Minnesota, USA - June2016WEW_16_100 | ecosystem: Environmental > Terrestrial > Soil >...
ATGAGCGTCACTGATGATGAGTTGCACACCAGCCAGTCCACGGGCCTTCAAGCTCTCCAGGAAGGCTCGCCAATGCACTTCATGCTCGCTCAGAGACACCGAAACGCCTAGAATCTCGCGTTTCCCGTCCCGATTGATACCCACAGCCGACAAAACAGCCAGATCACGCACCTGTCCATCCTCGCGTACCTGCTCATAGTAGGCATCCACGAAAAGGTAAAGGTATTCTCCCAGGCAGCGATTGCGCCACTTCTCTAGATCCGCATCCAGCAGTGCCGCAGCATGACTGACCTGGGTCGAAGACATGGCCACTCCGCACAGCTGCTCGGTGACCGCTTTCACCTTGCGGGTCGAGACACCCTGCACGTACATCTCAGCCATTGCCAGAAGCAAGGCACGTTCACTCCGTAAGCCCTTCTCCAACGCTTCCGGGTAGAAGCCTCCTTCTCGCACTTGGGGAATCGAAAATGTGATGCTGCCTACCCGGGTTTGCACCGTCTTCGGCTTATAGCCGTTGGCATGCCCCTCCCGTTCCTCGCTATGTTGGTAAGGTTCTGCTTTCAAGTACTGCTGCCGTTCGGCCTGCATCGCCGCATTGAGGATCTCCTGGATCAATTCAGGCAGAATGTTCAAGCCTTGTTTGCTAACCCGTTCCAGAAGTTCTGCGGGTAGGGTAAAATCCTTTCGGTAGGTCATGGCGTTTCTCCTTTTGGTGTGGTAGCCTGAGGATAACACCTGACCTACCCTTTCTAGAAATTACAGAAAATAGTTTACACTACTGGCGGCGGGAGGGACGGCCGAATTGATCGGTCAAAAAAGGCGTTGTTTTTTGCGATTTTGGGCTTGTTTTTGCAAACAAAAGGGGGTTTTGAGGAACAAAAATTGGTTATCGGGTTAGTTTGATAGGTGTAGCGTCGGGTCGGCTTCCCAGCAGTAATAGCATGCAGATGCTATAATCCTGCTATGACAGACCAGCCGATCATTTTCCGGATCCATGCCGTGAAACGCATGTTCGAACGGCGGATATCGATGGAAGCCGTACGGCAGGTTTTGCAATCCGGGGAGATGATCGAAGATTATTCCCAAGATATGCCTGACCCGGGCCGGCTGCTTTCTGCCACGCGCGGCCGGCGACCTTTGCACGTGGTCCTGGGAGAAAGCATCAAAGAGGGCGAGCTGGTGGTGATCACGGTTTATGAACCTGACCGGGCGCGTTGGAGGCCGGGCTTCCGGAACAGAAAAGTATGAAATGCTTTATTTGCAACCACGAAGAAACAGTCGCAGGCAGAACCTCCGTCCTATTCGAACGCGGCCATTTGAGCCTGACCATCAATAATGTGCCGGCGCGCATCTGTCTCAACTGCGGCGATGCCTACGCGGATGAACGCGTGGCTGCCGACTTGTTACGACAGGCGGAGCAACTGGCCAAGGCCGGGACTAAAGTGGATGCATGCGAGTACGCGGGGGTGGAAGATTAATAACATGAACTCCGAGATTTTGAAAATCCAGGAGTTCATTAATTTAGGGTCTCATGCAAATGTTGCCTTGCGGCGGTCTGGCTTTCCATCCTTGAAGGTATCCCACTCCATCCCCAAATTCATAACCATTGCGGGTGGCTGAATATCATCTGCGCAGCATCGGAATGATTTTAGGCCCGGCGGATGAATATCAACTACATCTTTTGTGGCAGTAGGATGCCTTCTAGCCCAATTTTTGGATAACGAAACCCCAACTGGTGACCGTTCCCCCAAACTGGAGGAAGGTTAGTGGTGATCGGCCAAAATCTGTTTCAACTCAGCCAACGCCTGCTCGACCCTGAGGAAATGGATCGCCTGAATGCCAACAGCCCGGGCACCGGCCACATTATCCGGGAAATCGTCCAGGAAGACGGACTCGGCGGGAGCAACCCCCAACGTTTCCAGAGCAATCCGATAGATGCGGGCATCCGGTTTCATCACGCCGGTTTCGGCAGAGATAGTCATGGCATCGAAGACATCCCCGAATTTTTTACTGATGATCCACGGCCGCAGACCGGACCAGGCATTGCTGATGAGACCCACTTTATACTGCTTGCGCAGCCCGCGCATGAAATCCAGCAGGTACAGGTCTGTAACATCGCCAGCGAAAAATTCTTCACGCACGGCCTGGATTTCCGATTCCGGCATGTGCAACCGGCGGGCGACGGCGGCCCAGTGTTTTTGTTCGCTGATCAGGCCGAGGCTGGCCTGATCAGCGGTCTCGCTATCGAAAACCTGTTTGACAAGAACATCGTATTCCACGCCAAAACGTTCCGCCAGGTGCTGGCGCGGCGCCTGAAACTCGGTGCGGACAATGACGCCGCCCAGGTCGAAATAGACGGCCCGAATGGTCATTTCTTCTTCGGCCCGGCGGGCTGTTTCTTAACTGGGGAAGATGGCTTTTCTTTTGATGAAGCGGCCTTCGGAATAATAGCGACTGGTTCCTCAGGCTCTTTCCCAGTCTGGGTGGATTCCTTCGCCATGGTCTTGATGGCTTTCTTCCAATCCGGGAAGAAGCGTTCCATGCGGGCACGTTCCACACGGTTGGCACGCCGGCATTTTGGGCAGTGGGCATCGTAATAGGATTGTTTTTGTTCTTCCATACGTTCCAGCCCGGCCAGCATCTCATCCTGGGTGATAGAGAACATGGTCTGGCAGTAGGTACAGCGTAGTTGCATAGGAGTCTCCTTATCAGGGGGGAATGTTTATTGAAACTTTATGGCATGATTGTACACTGATTTAGCATCTTCTGTTTATTTTTGGTCCAGCTTATCCCATTCGCTGCGCAGGATGCCCATTTGCAGCATATCGGAACGTTGGCCGTCCCGCAGGACGAATTCGCGGATAACGCCTTCGTGTTTGAATCCACATTTCTCGTATGAGCGTATGCCGCGCAGGTTATAAGCATAAACGTTCAGCGATACCCGGTGCAGGTTCAGCTCAGAAAAACCATAACGCAGCATGAGACGCATGGCATCCGAGCCAAAACCTTTGCCCCAGAAATCCGGTTCGCCGATACCAATGGCCACGTAGCTATCGCGGTCCGTCCAGTTGATACCGTCAAAGGCAACGAATCCGATGAGTTTATCGTTGTCCACCGTCTGAATGGAAAAGGCCAGATTATTCGGCAGGGCAGAGTCGAGATCCTTTTCGAGCCACTCTTTGAACTTGTTGGCCGACCAGAGGTGAGCCGGGTCACTATCCAACAAGCGGAAATACTCAGAGTTTTGGTTCCAGCGCGCAAAAGCCTCGGCCATGACCTGTGGATCATCGCTGGAGAGGCGGACGAGTTGACCTTCAAACAAACTGGAGCTCATAATTTCTTCTCCCATTTCGACCGCAACAGGCCCAGGTGGAGCACATCCCAGTAGCTGCCGTCATGGAAAGAGGCTTCCCGCCGGCGGGCTTCTTCTTCGAAACCGACTTTCTCGACCATATGTATGAAAGGAAGATTATCTGCACCCGGCCAGACTGACAGCCGGTGCAGATTCAGTTCATCGAAGGCAAAACGCAACAGCAGGTTCAATGCATCCGAGCCATAACCACGCCGGCGGTCGGAGGCGTCGCCAACTCCCAGGTTCAGCACCCCGGTGCCATTGTGGAAATCAATCCAGAAGATGCGGGCCAGCCCGACCAAGCGGTTGTCATCCCGGGCACGCATGGTGAAATGAAAGAGGTTTTTCGTCTCTTCCATCTGCTTCTCAACCCTTTCCAACTGCCTGCGGACGGCTTCCGACGATAGCGGGCGGGCCACACCGCCCTGGACAGAACGCAGGAGCGGGTCGTGAGTCCAGCGGGCGACTACCGGCGGGTCTTTTTCGTGGTCAAGCGGCCCCAGCCGGACCAGACGACCTTCGTACAATGAATTGGTATTGTCCATAATCCTCCTTATGCGTAACCCTCATCCAGGCTCCCTCATCGAGGGAGAAGACCATTGCGAAGTACAGAGTGACCTTCACAGCATTGGCCCATGGCAAATGGGGAAACAAAAAGGCTACGGGCTGAAAGGCCGGTCAAGGAATCTGAGGTACAATCCAGCGAATGACTGAAAAACGCTATTTGCCCGACCCGGCGCGGGCCAGCATATTAACGGCCGTAGTATTACTGTCTTTTGCACTGACGCGCGTCATCAGCGCACCGCACTATGATTTAACCATCACGCTGCTTGGTCTTTATTTGATCTTAAGCCTGAACCTGGATACGGTGATCGTGCTTCTGGCAGCCGGATTGGCCGCGGCCGGCGTGGATTGGCTGTTGCGAACGCACCCATCGCTCGAAAAAGGCGAAACGCGCGAGCACTGGCTGCTCCCTATGTTGACCGTGCTCGTTATTGGTGTGTCCCTGTACACGCTACCTCCGACAGCTGTCTGGTGGCTGGGATTCGGCCTGGGCGCGGCAATCCTCCTGGCAGTTTTCTTCGCCGAATTTGTCGCCGTGGACCCAGCCGACTCGCGTTACCCATTCGCGACAGCCATTTTGACGGTGCTGGCTTTTGTTATCTTTTTAATCCTGGCGATCGCTCTGAAAGCTTCGAATGCGCGCTTGATCCTGGTGACCCCGGCACTCTTCCTGGGAGGAGGCCTGGTGGCCCTACGAACCTTGCACCTGCGGTTGAACGAGCGCTGGGAGACTGCCTGGGCAATCGCCATTGCCGTGATCATCGTGCAACTAGGGGCCGCCCTGTATTACATGCCATTGACGCCTGTCCGGTTTGGGCTGGCATTACTCGGCCCATTATACGCCCTGACTGCTTTGGCAGTCAGCCTGGCCGACGGGCATCCTTTCCGCCAGGCAATTGTCGAACCAGCGGTCATGCTGGCGCTGCTGTGCGGGCTGATGATGTGGTTCCAATAAGATCTATTCGAATGGTCCCGTTTCTGGCAAATCGGGCAGGTCGTTTGGTCGAATCTTCTTTGCCGCCCATATCTCTTCCTGGTGAATGACAGCCGCCGGCCGGTCTGCAGCAAAGGGGCTGCCCAGCTCAAAGATTTTCAAATTAGCCGGTCTGGCAGACATCTCCTGGGAAAAAATGAAGACAACTCCTGCAAATGATACTGCATCGCCCGGATAAAGAACCGATTGGCTGGTGGGCCGGCCATTGACGAAAGTTCCCCCGGTCGAGTTCATATCGAAAATCACAAAGCGATCATTGACAAGTTTTATTTGTGCGTGGGAGCGCGAAACGCGCGGGTCTTCAAGAATAATATTATTATCCAACTGGCGGCCAATTTTTATAAAGGGCTGGTTAAGAGGGATGACCCGGGTACCTTGCAGGACGAGATAAGCATTTTTAGGGAGGGGTTCCGGTTCGTCTTCAGGTGTGGGTATCAGATCGGGGGTCACAGGCCCGGTTTCGTTTACGGCAGGAACCGTAAAATCCGCCTGTTCCGGTTTCTTAATCTGAGAAGCTGCAACGGATGCGGGAGACTCAAAAGGCGAGCCATAAGCAATCGGCGCGGATGAGACGGGAGGAACAGAGTGAATCTCTGGCGCAAACCCGTCGTTGGTGGGTGCTGGGGCAGGTGCCTCGCGCACTTCTTCAAATGACTCCACGGGTGGTTTAATCTGAGCACTTGCAATGTTGCTGCGTTTTCCTTGCAGGCTTGATTGCAGAAGCAGGTCGAAATATTTATTTACCTCGCTGGCATAAGCAGGGTACGGCTCCAGGGTGATGCCCCAAATCTCCATACAGCGCGTCCAAAACTGTGAAAGGCCGCCCCCGGTCACGCCATAAAATTCCAACAGATGCTGTTCGATCTGCAGTGTTTGATTAGTTACTTTTTCGGGCAGCCGATGAATGGAAAGATCAACAAAAAAATCACTTAATGCTTTGCCCAAATCATACGCACGTAAATCCCTGGCAAGGGAGTTTGTCCAGGCTCCATGCAGGTATTTGGATAAAGCCCAAAGCGCCACGTAATCCAGGTTTGACTCATTCCGGGCTTTTTCGAGGGCATCCAGCAGGTCTTGAGCAGTCACGAGGAACTCCTTGCATCGAAAACATGCATTCCGATACATGCCTTAAATGTGTCGGCGTGGTGATAGAAAAAACCGGGATTATGGAGCAAATTTACTCCGCCGGACACTCCCAGAACTTCTGCTCGATTAACAAAAGCCAATTCCATCGCTCCTGATTATATGCTCGGTTAGGAAAATTTGTAATGGGTCAAGCATATTCCATACCGGGTTTCCCAATCTGCACGCAGCGAGGTGCGCATATTTGTATCTTTCTCAAAGACCATGACCATTTGGGTCAGATAAGCAGCCGAGACAGTTATCCAGGCGCGCAAGCCTGCCTCTGAAACAGGATACAAATCCGATTCCATCCCGAGGGTGGCTGGAAGAAGCGTTTCAGGATGGCGGAATAAGTATGGGATATCAGCATAATAGCGCAGCGGGCATTCCAGCCGTTCCGCCGCCAGGCGCACCAGGCGGTGGTCAACATGATCACCGATCGCCAACGGGGTAACCAGTATATCCTGCGGTGCGAGTTCAGTCGCCAGGGCGGCAGCAATATCGGCAGCCAAGACCTGGTCGAAAGGATGGAAAGGGAGGAAGACTTTATCGGGATACAAAGGTTCCCCATCCGCAGAGCGACGGTAGATGCAATCGGGCAGGCCGAAATGGGTGATCTCCGCTTCTACGATGGCGGCTGCCACCAAGTCTCCTTCACGGCGGGCAGCCACCAGATCGTGGAAATCCGGGATGCCCCAATCGACATGGCAATGCAGTGCCAGCGGCGAAAGCGGGCCTGCCGGCGCGTCCCCCCCCGCAAAAATCGTCCAGATCTCAGCCTAAAGGCCCTGGCGGGCCTGCTCGAAAATCAAGCAACCGCAGGAGAGAACAGCGTCGCCAAAATGGGGGGAGGAAAAAAAGAAACGGGTGAAATTGGCCGGATGAAATCCGGCCCTACAGATCCTCTTCGATAATTTCTCTGGCCAGTCTTTGGAGCATTCCGATATCGTCGGCCTTGCTGGCACGCCAGTACTGCTCGAGCAACTCAAGCGGGCTCAGGCTGCTTAAGGTCTGGTCGGCTGGCAGGCGGATACGGGACTCGATCTGTGGGCGCTTAATGAGATGAAACTCAAAAGCAGCCTGGGCATACCGACGCAGGGCCGGTTCGTCGATAAGCGGATCCCACTCGCGCGGATAATCCACGGTAAGACGCAGGATGGCGCCGGCCAATCGTTCGGGCAGGGGTAATGTCCGTTCGAGGGCAACGGTGACATCCTCGGGTGACTCAAGCTGGATATACCGGTCAATGAAGGGGCGGACACCGGTCAATTGGCGCCACTCGACCTGTGTGTGGCCTTTTTCGACCTCGGCGATAATAAAGAATTTGTCGTCCCCGGCCTCACCAAAATCGACACGTTCGATCGAGCCGGGATAGATAACGGGCGGGTGGGCGTTCTCGTTCAGGTCCTGCGGCTTGTGGATATGGCCCAGCGCCACGTAATCCAGCCGGCCATCCCGTACCAGCGAGCCGGGTAGAACCAGGTCAGCTCCAAGCATGACGGTCCGTTCGGAACCGTACTTCGCACCCTGCAGAGAAGCGTGTGCGGTCAGGATGGTTGGGAGAATCGGGTCGGCCTGTTCCAACCAGCCTTCCACCAGGTCGGTCAGGCGTTCTTCGATGTTTGTAAATACCTCGGTGCTATCCGCCGGGCTGGTATCAGTAGCTGCCACCAATCCGGAGCGTGCGACCCACGGGATGGCAATAACCTGGACAGGCAATCCAAGCTCTTGGGCAGAAAGAAATTGGGGTTTGGATAGCACGGTTACATAAGGAACAGCCAGGGTATCGAATTCCTGGATGGCATTGGCCCGCCCGATGGCCGGGGAAAGGTCATGGTTGCCAACCAGCAGCAGGGTACGGATACCAGCCTGCGAGAGGCGGATGATGCGCCGGCCCCATTCACGTTGAAAAGTGGGCGCAGGAGAACGGTCCTTATAGGCATCCCCGGCAAAAATGACCAGATCAACTTTCTCTGCGATGGCTGTGTTTATGATGGTATCGAGGGATTTGAGGAAATCCAGCACGCGCAACGGCAGGCCGGTTTCAGGGTCGTGGCGGCCATAGTTGGCCATGTCGATATGGGCGTCGGCAAAATGTAAGAGTCTCATGACCTGATAGTCTGATTATCTAATAGTTAAATAACCTCAAGAACTAAATAACTATTTGACTATTCGACTAGGGACTAACCCCCCAGAGTGAAAACATGTCCAGGGCGGGCTGGAAACCGGGATGGTAGTAGAGCGCCTTGCGCATGTCTGCATAAGCAGTATCATAGTTGCCCAGGGCATATTCGGCCCGGGCCTCCCAAAACCAGCTCTCTTCAAGCGAGCGGGTGGCCATAATTTTATTTAAATTTACTTCCGCCAAGTTGATGACATCCTGATAGCGACCAGTGTAGTAATAGGCATAATAGGGACCGGTCTCATACCACATGATACGATAGGGGAGTGGCTGATTAGCAGCCTTATCACTTTGAATGAGCTGGCTGTTATAGTAGGCATTGGCCTGATCGTAGGCAGCCGCAGCGGGACCGTAGTCCGGGTTCTGCAGGTTAACCTCACTGGTGACCTGGTTGAACATGGCAAAGAACAGGTCATTGCCGGTGAGGGTATTGCTCTGGATTTCCTGGTTGGAAATATCCAGGGCATTCTGGGCGGCCCAATATTGATCAACCCACGGGCCAAGCACCTGGTCAAGCTGCGTTTCATGATCGGCAGGATAGACTACGATGAAAAGATAGTCGAAGGAGCGCCAGCCCGAGAGATAATCGTCATAAGAGGTCTTGGTGTTTTTTCCGACCGATGTCGGCAATGGTATATAAGAATCCTGCCAGACAAAGTCCTTATTCACGTCGTCATAACCGGTAGTCAAGGCATAATGACCGCCCCACTGGACGGTATTCTCCGGCAGAAGAGGTTCATAAATGCCCTTTTCCGTAATGACCGGGAAACCGGCCGCAATCAATCGCTTGAGCAGATCCGGGTCGCCGCCATAACGGAATAAAGCTTTGAAATTGGTATGTTGATTTACAAAATCCACCATCTCATAAGGCATAACGTTTACGTCCGACTGGCCGCGATCAACAAAGTTCAAATTGGGATTGTCCTCGCCCGGTTTGATGACCGCTGCGACCTGGTCACGCGGAGCAAGTAAAGAAGTGGGATCACCTTTCCAGCCCCAATACTCGAGCGCCATGGTCAGGTTGGCCGGTCCGCAATAATTATAGCGGCCCATCTGGTCCACAAAAGGAACATTAGCCAGGATGACAGAACCTGGAATGGGCGTAGAGGTGATTGTAGGCGTAGAAGTAGCCATATCCGTCGGGGGCGGAGTGGGTGTGGCAGGGGCAGTAAAGGATGCAGTAAGCGTCAGGTCTGTCCCAAGTGTGGGTGTGGACTGCGATTGTCCGGAAGGCTGGAAAGTTACATCCTGGGGTGGGTGGAAAAAATAAATCACACTTTCCCGTAGATTATTCAAACGCCAGGCCAACCTGGAATGAACCGGTGGAACGAAATACAGGCCAATGGCGAGGAGCACCAGTACTACCAGACCAAGCAGGATTCGGATAGCTCGGGGAATTCTTTTCAACATGGGCAGGATTATACTGCTTTCCAGAATAGCATGTAAATAAGAACAAAATGAGAATTAAATGAACGGGCGACCAGTCCAAAAAACTGGTCGCCCGTGATGCGGCATCTGGGGGTTAAGCGTCGCGGACTTCGCCGTCGATCACGTCACCGTCATTGCCTGTGGAGGGGGGCGTCTGCGGGCCCGGGCCGGACGGGCCGGGGCCGCCTTCAGGCGGTTTCTGTTCCTGGGCATACATCTGCTGGCTCAAGGCATAGAACATGTTCTGGAGCTCGTCAGTGGCCTTCTTGATGTGGTTCAGATCATCGCCCTGGGCTGCCTGCTTGAGATCGTTGATCTTGCCTTCGATCTTGCCGCGTTCCTCGGAGGAGACCTTCTCACCCAGTTCACGCAACGATTTTTCGGTCTGGTAGACCAGGTTATCGGCGTTGTTGCGCGCATCAATGATCTCCCGGCGCTTTTTGTCATCAGCCTCGTATTTCTTGGCCTCCTCGACCTTTCGGGCAATATCGTCCTTGTTCAGATTGGTGGAGGCGGTGACGGTAATTTTCTGTTCCTTGCCGGTGGCCTTGTCTTTGGCGGTTACGTTGAGAATGCCATTGGCATCGATGTCGAAGGTGACTTCGACCTGCGGAATGCCGCGCGGGGCAGGCGGAATGCCATCCAGACGGAAGCGACCGAGCGACATGTTGTCAGACGCCATGGGGCGTTCGCCTTGCAATATGTGAATATCCACGGCGGTCTGACCGTCGGCTGCAGTGGAATACACCTCGGTCTTGCGGACCGGGATGGTGGTATTGCGCTCGATCATCTTGGTCATCACGCTGCCCATGGTTTCCACTCCCAATGAGAGCGGGGTCACGTCGAGCAGGAGGATGTCCTTTACTTCGCCGCCCAGCACACCGGCCTGGATGGCCGCGCCAACCGCCACAACTTCGTCGGGGTTGACGCCTTTGTTGGGTTCCTTGCCATCGGTCAACGTGCGCACCAAATCCTGCACCATCGGCATGCGGCTGGAGCCGCCCACCAGCACAACCTCGTTCAGGTCGGAGGCTTTCAGGTTGGCATCTTTCAAAGCGTTCTCAAAAGGATGCCGGCAACGGGCCAGCAGATCATCCGTCATCTGCTCGAATTTGGCACGCGTCAGTTTGAGCACGAGGTGCTTGGGACCATTGGCATCTGCTGTGATGTAAGGCAGGTTAATTTCGGTTTCCATCATGCTGGAGAGTTCGATCTTGGCCTTCTCGGCGGCTTCGCGCAGGCGCTGGAGGGCCTGACGGTCCTGGCGCAGGTCAATGCCTTCCTGCTTCTTGAATTCATCCGCCGCCCAGTTGACGACACGTTGGTCCCAGTCATCACCACCCAGGTGGGTATCACCGTTGGTGGATTTAACCTCGATGACGCCTTCGCCGACATCCAGAATGGATACGTCGAAGGTACCACCGCCCAGGTCAAAGACCAGGATGGTCTCGTTCTTCTTTTTATCCAGACCGTAAGCCAATGCTGAAGCGGTCGGCTCATTGATGATGCGTTTGACGTCCAGCCCGGCGATCTTGCCGGCATCCTTGGTGGCCTGGCGCTGGCTGTCATTGAAATAGGCCGGGACGGTAATGACGGCTTCAGTAACCGGCTGACCAAGGTAAGCTTCCGCATCCGCCTTGAGCTTGGCCAGGATCATGGCCGATATTTCCTGCGGGGAGTACTCGCGGTCGGTGATGGGAATTTTTACACGGGCTTCGTCAGAGGGCCCGGCGACGACGGCATATGGCACCATCTTGCGCTCGGTCTCGACTTCTTCAAAGCGGCGGCCCATGAAACGTTTGATGGAAAAAATGGTATTTTCCGAATTAATGACAGCCTGCCGCTTGGCAGTCTGACCAACCATGCGTTCGTTATTCTTGGTGAAAGCCACCACGGATGGGCAGAGCCGCCCACCTTCGGCAGTGGTGATGACGGTGGACTGGCCGCCTTCCATGACGGCCACCACACTGTTGGTGGTCCCCAGGTCAATTCCGATGATTTTTCCCATGGCAAATCTCCTTTAGTAATTTTGCGCATCCATAATGCGCGCAAGATTTCTGTTGGTGTAAGGATACTGCATGGGTGCAAGAAAAACGTTAACAGTGTATAGAAATTATATTATTGGCGCGTGAAGTTGAATAATCCTGTATGATGTGGTCTGCTCCGGAGATAGTGTTTCTATCGCGGCGTGACGCTCCCGGTAAAATATGTTTGAAAAAATATCCGCATGCAAGGATATGATTACTCGCAGGCAGGCGGGTATTATGTCACGATAGTAACCCTGGGGTGGGAATGCTTGTTTGGGGAGATAGTGAATGGAGAAATGCGATTAAATCCTTCCGAAGAAATCGTCAAAGAAGAATGGTCGCAGTCGGCGAAAATTCGATGTGAAATTGCATTGGATGCATTTATGATCATGCCCAACCATATCCAAGGAATTGTGTTTATTAATGATAATACCATAGGGGCGACCGGCCGGTCACCCCGACCCCAACATAAAAAATCCCGTTATCCAAATGGCCCGACGTCCAAAAGCTTGGGAGCGCCTATAGCTGGATTCAAATCATCAGCCACCAAACGGATAAACATACTTGAAATCGCCACTCGCGCACCAGTCTGACAACGCAATTATTACGAACATATCATCCGAAACGAAGAGGATTACGAAAGGATATTCAATTACATCGCGTCCATTCCGTCCAATTGGGCGGAGGATGAGGTAAACAGGTAACAGGCGAAAATCAAGACTTCCGAAGTCTTAAAGACTTCGGAAGTCTGTAGGTGGAGATGGCGGGAATCGAACCCGCGTCCGAAAGACTCGACCCTCGGAAATCTACGAGCGTAGCCGGTTGGGCATGTCGCCACAGGTCACTCAACCGGCAAAATTGACCTGCGGCCAGCCGCTTGGGCCCGAAAGCCCGCTTTCGCGCAATCAGCAGCATCATGCGCGGCACTCCACCTTTGTGTCGCCCAATCCCTTGACCGGATGGAGAACGGTAAGGGTGGACGCGGCCTCGTCTAGGAGACCGGCTGATCAGCAGCTCGCTTATGCAGCAAGGGGCATAGCAGCATAGGAAGTGTTATTGGCACTTGATTGTTTGCACTGATTTTACGAGTTCGGCGCCTCTCGGCTCGCATTCCGGGACCAGCCTCTTCCGTCGAAGCCTGTCATCCCCTCACGGGGCCTTTCCCCTCACGGGGATTACCCGGGGCCCAAATTATAGCACAATTCAATCATGATATACTTTGTCTGGAAAAGATTATGATGTATCAAGAAACCTCTGAAACCCGGCGGGGTTATGGTATGTAGACCCCTCCGGTAAGGTGAACCAAGTGCCGGAGTTTGAAGATAAGGATTTCCTGTCCCGGGCCGCCCAAGGCGACCGGGAGGCTTTCGGGGCATTGTACGAGCAGTATGTAGAGCGGATATTTAACTACGTCTACTATCGTACAGGCAACGTCCATGACGCCGAAGACCTTACCGCCCGTGTTTTTTATCGCGCCTTGAACCATGTCCAGAGCTACACCGACCGGGGCGTCCCATTCTCGGCCTGGTTGTATAGGATTGCCCATAATCTAATCGCCAACTGGCACCGCGACCGCAGCCGCCACCAGGAGATCCCGCTGGACGATGCTCCCACCCTCCATTACAAGGGCGAGCCACCCGAAGTAGCCTTGATCCAGGGCCAGGATCGCGAGGCGCTCCTGAAACTGATCCGCCACCTGCCGCCGGAACGCCAACATTTGCTGATCTTAAAATTCGTCGAACACATGTCGAATGCCGAGATCGGCCAGACCATGAACCGGAGCGAGGGTGCGGTGAAGAGTCTTTACCACCGGACTCTCTTAGCATTACGAGATGAATTGGAAGGTATGGATTTGGAAGGAGATTAGCCCATGTTACGGATTGTGACCGACGGGGCAGCCGATATGCCCGTTGGATGGGAAGAAGAATACGATATTCAGGTTATACCGATCAACATGCAATTTGGAGAAAGGACTTACCTGCAAGGAGTCGATTTGACCAATGAAGATTTCTACCGGTTGGTGGAAGAGAGTGGAAAGATTCCGAAGACTTCCCAGCCTTCACCATTCCAATTCAAAAAATTTTACGAGAGCGTGGCGAAAGCGGGTGACACTATCCTTTCCTTGCATGTGACCAGCAAGTTATCCGGAACTTTTGAATCGGCAGTGACAGCGACGCGCGAACTGGGCGACAAGTTTAATATTGTTCCTTTCGATTCAGGCGCCGGCTCGGCAGCATTGGGTATGATGTGCCGCGAGGCCCGTTTGATGGAGCGCACTGGAGCCGCCTCTCAGCAGATTATCGAGCGGATGACCCGGATTCGTCGGGAAGTTCAAATTGTGCTTACTGTGGACAAACTCGATTATGCTCGAATGAGCGGCCGTGTTGGTACTCTCCAGGCGGCCCTGGCTTCCGCTCTCAACGTCAAGCCTATTATTGTCCTGCGGGAAGGACTTCTGGGTGTGGCAGAGCGGGTGCGGACCCGCCGCAAGGCGCTTGACCGGGTGTTGGATATATTGCATGCCCAATTCGCGCAGGAAGAGGTCAATGTAGCGGCAGTGCATGCACGCGACCTGCCCTCCGCCCAAGGTATGTTGGAAAGAGCCAGGAAAATTTTTAATTGCAAGCAGCTTATCTTGACTGAATTATCCATCGCTGTAGCTGCCAATCTGGGGCCGGGAACGGTTGGCTTGATTGTTTATCCAGCGGGAGGCTAAATCATGGGTAAGGGAAAAAATCTTCCAGATGCCTCAATGGCAAGAATTTCTTCCATGGAAAACCGGTTATCCGGTGCATTAAAACCGGTTGCACCTCGCCAGGAATTCGTGCATGGTCTCGGTCAACGCATCCAGGCCGGGAACCAGACTGGTTTGGCTTATACCGTTGCCAACTGGCATATTCTTGCGATGTTGATCGCCGGTTTCGTGTCCCTGGCAGTGCTGTTGGCAATGGTGATGAGGGCATTGCTGGCGCTTTCAGGGAAGAAACGCGCGGCCTGAATGAAGTAAGACGTAATTCTTAAAATATTATTCGTAAATCGGTGGCTATAAATCAGTATCGGTAACAAAGAAAGTCCGGAGAGATATATCCGGACTTTGTTGTTATTAGTTTCTCTCTGCTACAGTTCGATGCCGAGTTTTTTGGCAAGGTCGTCACTCGAAGGCTCTGTCAGCGAGGAACCATCCGGCCAGACAATGGTCGGGACACTGCGGTTGCCATGGTTGAGACTTTCAACATATTTGGCGGCTTTCTCGTCCTTATCAATATCAACCCAGCGATAAGGGATATGATGCTGGTCGAACAAGAGACGAGCCCGGCGGGAACCTCCGCACCAGGTATTACCATACAATGTGATTTCAGTTATATCGCTCAATCCAATCCTCCTATCAGTTTACGTGCATCGGCGATAAGATCGGCATCCATTGGCAGCGTGAATTCCTCGGTAACGCGTGTAACCAGGTGTAGTGTGGCAGCCCGCAGGTCCGGAGCCAGGCCGGGAAACTCTGCCAGCGCCTGGAGAGCGGTATATGCGCTTCTGTCCCGGAGCCGGTGGGCGTGCCGGGTCAGAAAGACCCGGGCGGCAATGCCGGCTGCCCGGCGGGCACAGACCCGCGCCCGGCCCTCATTTCCAGCCAGGCGGGCACGTTCAGCATTCTGCAGTTCGGCTTCAATATCCAGGGTTACGTTTGCCATTTTTGCAAAATCATTACTTATAAATACTTTGGCAGCGGTTTTGTCAGACAGACAAAAGTCGTACCTCCAGTTTCGCGATCTAACGAAATTATCCTGAAATCATTTTTTTATTTTATCATGCCTCTTCGTGGTACGCGTGCCACTTCGAGCTACAGGTTCTACTTCGGGGTCCTGTCAATAGGCGGACGCAGGAGTACCAATGGAGTGGATCGGCTCATCTCCAGGAATTGAGCCCGGCTGGGATGCATCGGCAATCCGTGGGCGAATTTCATTATCAAGCCGAACATGAACGGATGGTGCTTGCGGCGGTATTCCAGAAAATCCGCAACCAGGTCTGAGTCGGTTACAGGTTCCGCTTGACAATCGAACTCAAAGTGGGAAACCTGGACATGCACCAGCGGGTTGGCCAGGATGTTGCGGAACCAGTCTGCACCTGGGCCACGCCCTGCACCGACTCATTAAGCCCCATCGATCTTTTCGTACTGGAGCGGTGTCGCGTAACGAATTCCGGATTTCCGTCCGGTGTGCGTCAGAAGCAGGATGAATCGTCCCACTATCCAGCCCCTGCCACTGGCGTACAGCCGCAGGTGGACGCGCTGAATGGCTTTCATCCGTTTCCAAAAAGAATCCGCAATCATATTTTGTTTAAACCCTTCGCTTTTATTTTATATCCGGTAGTGAATTTATCAAGTGGCAGGTTTGAAAGGCCGCCTCAACGCCATAAGAAAATCCCGGGTGGTAAAATGGACGGCATGCCGACCCTGGAAGAATCCATCCACAAGCACCTGCGCCTTAACCTGGCTGTCAACATGATGGATGGCGGCTTCTTTGGGTTGGGCTGGGGCTTTGGCTCGCTTGGCACCATCGTCCCGCTCTTCGTCAGCCACATGACCACTTCAGCGTTGTTGATTGGGCTCATCCCCTCCATCCATGCTGTCGGCTGGCAGTTGCCGCAGTTGTTCATGGCAAATTCGGTTTCCCGCCTGCGCCGCTACAAACCAATGGTGATGCTCATGACCATCCAAGAACGCCTGCCCTTCCTGGGACTGGCACTGGTGGCGCTATTCCTGGGCACGCTGGGAAACAGGCTTGCCCTGGTACTTACTTTCGCGTTGCTGGTCTGGCAGGGATTGGGAGCTGGTTTTACTGCCAACGCCTGGCAGAGCATGATCGCCAAGATCATCCCGTCCGACTGGCGCGGTACCTTTTTTGGCGCCCAGGCAGCGATCGCGAACGTGCTGATGAGCATCGCAGCGATTGCGGCTGGGTACATCCTTGACAGGATTCATGCTCCCTTCAACTTCACGCTATGCTTTCTTTTGACTGTGGGAGGGCTAATACTTTCATATATATCCATTGGCCTGACGCGCGAGCCGATGGATACCGAAAAAACCATCCCGGAACGCCAACCTTCCCCATGGAAAGGCGGACTCGAACTCCTGCGCCGTGATAAAAACTTCACAGCGTACCTGATCATCCGCGCGCTTTCCCAACTTGCCTCGATGGGCTTTGCCTTCTATATCATCTATGGTCTGCTCCATTTTGGGATGAGTGACCTGACTGCCGGATTCCTGACCGCCGCACTGATGATCTCATCGACAATCGCCAATGCCGTCATGGGGTGGATGGGTGACCGCTTCGGTCACCGCGCCATGTTGATCGCCGGGTCGGTGGCGGTAGCTTTAAGTTCTCTGATCGCTTGGGGCGCTCCATCCATCGGCTGGTTATACCCGGTCTTTATTTTGAACGGTCTGGCGAATGTGGCCATCTGGACGATAGGCATGGCCATCACGGTGGAGTTTGGCAACGAAGAAACCAGACCAACCTATATCGGGTTATCGAACACGTTGGTGGCTCCATTCACAATCATCGCTCCGCTAATCGGCGGTTGGATTGCCGAGACAGCCGGCTTCCAAACCACCTTCATGATCTCGGCAATCGGCGGACTGGTCACCGCGGTATTGCTCTTCTGGCTGGTACGCGATCCACGTCCGCGCGGCCAGGTGGAAAGAGATTAATAATCAAGAAAGGACAATTTCATTAATTTAATACCATCATAATGATAGAAACGGTCGAAGGCATCGACCAGCTTATGTTTCCTATCCTTACATATACGCATGATACATGGTTCGGCGGTTTTTTCGAGTTGGCAAGATCGTTGCCATGAAGTATCAAACCCCCCTTTCCGGTGGCAGGCCAACGGTTATTTATGCGCCAACAACAACGCTCCCAGCAACGCAACCACACCGGAAGCATCAAAGGTAATAAAACGAAGCAGGGAAATGTGCAAAATCAAATGCCCAGGCGGGAGTGAAAAAAGAATATAACTCTCCCCGAGCACTCCAATGGTTTGCATAACCAACGCCTCCCATAACGAGAGCCGGTTGCGCTGCGGATGCCAGAGTGCCGGCAGGTAAGGGATATTCCACATCACGAACAGGACGGCGAAACCGCGCACAGCTACAGCACCTGGGATACCGGCCAGTTCGAAGCCCGTAGCAAACCCGCCCGGGTTGAGCCAAAAGACCAGCGCACATTCCAGGTTCCAAGCCACAACCACAGCAATCAGCAAGCGGGCGGCCCATATGCGGAATGCGAACTTTTTCATTTCCCAACTCCGTTAAAATCCCTGGTACTCGGTACGGGTGATGATCTCGTCTTGCAATGCCCGGCTCAGGTCGCAGAAATAGTCTGAATAACCGGCTACACGCACAATCAAATCGCGATGCTGCTCGGGATGGTCCTGGGCAGCCCGGAGTGTGTCGGCATCCACCACATTGAACTGGATGTGATGACCGTCCAAGCGGAAATAAGTGCGGATGAGCTGCACGAGCTTGTCCAGTCCCTGGTCGTCCCGCAAGGCCTGTGGGCTGAACTTCTGGTTGAGCAGTGTACCGCCGGTGCGGGCATGGTCCATCTTGGCAACGGAACGGAGCACTGCCGTTGGCCCATGCCGGTCCGCACCCTGGACAGGAGAAACACCCTCCGATAGTGGTTGCCAAGCATGCCGCCCTTCCGGCGTAGCCGCGATGACCGAACCAAAATAGATGTGACAGGTGGTAGGCAGGAGATTGATGTGGTAGGCACCACCGCGCGTGTTTGGGCGTCCATCAATGAAGTTGAAATAGGAATTGAACAACCTGACCATGATGCGGTCGGCATAATCGTCATCATTCCCATAGCGAGGCGTTTTATTGAGCAACAGTTGCCGTAGGCTTTCCTGGCCCAAGAAATCGCTCTGGAGGGCAGCCAGCAATGTCTGCATGCTGAAGGTCTTTTTATCATAGATATGGTATTGGATGGCGGTCATGGCATCCGTCAGGGTGCCCAGTCCCACCCCCTGAATATAAGATGAATTGTAGCGCGCTCCGCCAGCATGATAATCCCTGCCTGTGAGGATACAGTCGTCAATTAACAATGAAAGGAAGGGAGCAGGCATCTGGCTGGCATATAAGCGTTCAACAAAATTGTTTCCGCGTATCTTGATATTGATGAAATGTTGCAATTGTTTTTCGTAGGCGGCATAGAATTCCTCGAAAGATTCGAACCTTACCGGGTCGCCGGTCTGCAAGCCAAGTCGATGACCGGTGCGCGGATCGAGGCCGTTATTCAAGGTCAGTTCGAGAATTTTGGGCAGGTTGAAATAGCCGGTCAGGATGTAGGCTTCCTTGCCGAAGGCGCCTGTTTCTACACAACCACTCGTCCCGCCGTTGCGGGCATCCGCCACGTTCTTGCCCTGGCGAACAAGTTCCTGGACAATCAGGTCGGCATTGAAGACCGACGGCTGCCCAAACCCGGTTCGGATGATCTGCGCGGCTCGTTTGACAAAACGGTCCGGATTTTTCTTGCTGACCTGAATGGAGGAGGAGGGCTGCAACAGACGCATCTCTTCGATCACATCCAGGATCAGGTAGGTAACAGCATTGACACCATCCGAGCCATCCGCGTTGATACCTCCGTTATTGATCTGGGCAAAGTCGGTGTAGGTGCCGCTCTCGGCTGCGGTCACCCCTACCTTGGGTGGCGCGGGCTGGTTGTTGAACTTGATCCACAGACACTGCAGCAATTCCACTGCCCGGGACTCGGAAAGAGTTCCAGCGGCCAGACCATTTTCGAAAAATGGCTGGAGATGCCGGTCGAGGTGACCGGGGCAGAACGAGTCCCAGGTGTTTAACTCGCTGGTCACACCCAGGTGAACAAACCAGTAATATTGCAGGGCTTCCCAGAAATCACGCGGCGCATAGGCGGGGACATGTTGGCATACTTCGGCAATGTGTGCTAACTCGGCTTTGCGTTGCTGATCCTCTTCCCGAGCTGCCAGGCTGAGCGCTTCCTCGGCGTGCCGTTCCGCAAACCGGACCAGCGCGGTGGCACATGTCGCCATTGCCCGCAGTTCCTGTTCCTTGTCATATGCCTGCGGGTCATTCAAAGGATCCAGGTTTTCCAGGCTGCGTTGGATATCCTGCTGGAAATCCAGCATCCCTTTATGATAGATCTTGTCGTCCAGGACGGTATGACCGGGGGAACGCTGCTCCATGAATTCGGTAAAGATGCCGGCATCATAGGCGGTCTTCCATTCCTCCGTCATCTCTCTGAAAAGCTGGTCGCGCATGGATTTGCCCTGCCAGAACGGAATGACGGTTTCCTCATATACTTTCCGGGTAGCCGGACTGACACTAAAAGAGGTTTTCTCGCGTGTATCAAGGATATCCAGGTCTTGCAAGCTATGGCAGCATAATTCGGGATATGTGGGCGAAAGCTTGGGGCCCGGCCCCTTTTCTCCAACAATCAGTTCACCTGCACCGATGTAAATGGATTTGTGTTCCATCAGGTATTCGAAGGCCAGAGCGCGCCGCATCGGCGCGGAGATCAGACCCAGGTTCTGCTGGTAGAACTCCGTCATCAAAACGGCCCGTTCGGCAGAGAGAGTCTCCCGGGCTTCCAGGGATTCTTTGCGTAGAGTACGAACACGTTCAGTCATTGTCATATTAATTTTCCTTTTTCCGTAGACGGCTTTGCATGTCTTCCATAATCCCGGCCAATTTCTCCGCCTCAGCGGAACGGCTGAAATATTGCTCGAGATACTTACGTCCTGCCAAACCCATTTGGCGGGAGGCAGTTTTGTCAGCGGCCAATTGGCGGATCGCCCGCGCCAGCGAGGCCGGATCACCCGGCTGGGCGAATACGCCGCAGTGGGCGGCTTCGACCACCTGGCGAATAACTCCGTCAATCGCCAATACCACTGGACGCCCGGCAGCCATATAGTCAAAGACTTTATTCGGATATGTGGTTTTATATTCCTCAATCGGCTTGAGGATGGCAAGGCAGGCGTCCGCTCCGGCCAGGGCTGCGGCCATCTCCGCCTTGGGGACAGGAGGCAGAAAAAGTACGTTAGTCAGGCCCATGTCAGTGGCTTGTTTCTGCAAAGCGGGCTTTTCCTTTCCATCACCCAGGAAGGTGATCACGACTTCAACTGCGGCCGGTGTGTTTTGCAGCAATTTTGCCGCTTCCAGCGCAAGGCTTAAATCGTTCGACATGCCATGCGCACCGGCATACAGGACCACGAATTTATCTGCCAGCCGGTTGGCAGAGCGGAAGCGGACGCCCTGATCGGACGGATCGAACATCTGCGGATCTGCACCATTCGGGACAAGTTCCACCCGCTTCGCACCACGCCCGCTCACGTGGGCAAAATAGCCGGGGCTGTTGACCATTACCTGGTCAGCGTGGCTATAAAGGAAACGTTCTAGCCAAAACGACATTTTTATCAACGTGGGGTTTTTAAGTACCCCGACAGCAATGGCAAAAGTCGGCCACAAATCACGCACTTCAAACAGAAACGGCACACGCTTCAAGCGTGCCAACAGCCAGGCTGTTACACCTTGAAAGATGGGTGGTGAGGTGCCCCAAACCAGGTCCACATTTTTCACGCCCAGACCTGCGAAAAACGAAGCTGTCATGAACGTAAAAAAAGAGAAAACACGATGGATAAATGATTTATGCAGGGCCTGGTAGGTATAGGCGCGAATAACCCTTACTCCCTCTGGCTCTCCCCCCCTTTTCTCCGAAGCCGGGGGGAGACGGACAGACGCACCCGTCAGATAACTCACCGGGCTGGCGATGATTGTCATCTTGTGGCCGCGCTCGGCCAGGCAGCGTGCCAATTCATGATGACGTGTCCCGCCTGGCTCGTCGAGTCCGGCGAAAGCCTGGTGGATTAATAGAATATGCATATTATTCTTCGTCGTGGATGACAGGTGCCGGGTCCGGCCAGCCAGTGGATTGCGCTTGCATCACCATTCTTGCCAACGAGCGCGGTAAAACCGGCAGGTCGAGCAAATCCCGGACCGGTATCCAGGTGGGTAGGTAAATGCCTTTCTCCGGGATTAGGTTGTGCATTTCTTCGCCTGTCCCGGATCCAAAGTCGCCGCTGGCTGCCTCCACCAGATAGTAAAACTGCGGCCGTTCGTGCCACCAGATCTCTGCCACCAGCCGCTGGATGGTTACATCCAACCCAAGCTCTTCTTTGGTCTCGCGCAAGGCCGCCTGTTCGGGTGTCTCGCCGGGTTCCACGTGACCGCCCGGAAAGGTGAAATAGTGCTGACCAGCTCGGTGACGTTCAATCAGAGCGATCTGGCCGTCTTGCAGGAGGATAATGGCAGCCCGGTAGCTCATATCGGAAAAACAAACTCACTGGTGAATTGTACATCATTTGCTGATTTTGATTCAATAGCCAGCGAAAGGGCCGGGACTTTGACACCATAAGTGGGCGAAACCCAGCCTCTGATTGTCATCTCTGCCTGGGACTTTAACCCGCCAGGCCCGGAATTAAGAACCATTTCGCCCGCCCGAACGAGTGTAATCCGGGATTCATTATTAATCATCTGGGATCCATCCCTGATGGCAAGAGTTATCTGCCCAAAGGGTGAATTTAGACGAATTTCGAAAATCGATTCTCGCATACTGGCTTCCCACTTCCAGTCTGGCAACAACCAGTGCAGCCGGTAGGTAATCGGCCGTTTATTCCAGGGCATTCGCAAGGGCAACATTTCATCCCGGACGTGCCAGTGACCGTCAGAATAGGCAGTCACGGTACGTGCATGCCGGACGCCCATCCTCCAGTAACCCCAATGGCGGCCGCGGATGCGCTGGAGGATGGCCGGATCAGCTTCCAAAATGCCGCGCCGGTAAGCATTGAACCAGTCAAGATAAAGGAATCGGCCGGCGCGTGTGAACTGGTCGCGACCGTTGACTGTGACGGTGTTATGTATCTGTGCGGCGGTCAGGCAGTTATCCCAGGGAGGATCGGCGTTGTACAGATACGTCCCGGCATCCTGGGCCACGTTCAGGCTGCGCCACCACAGATCCATATGCAACTGGTCGGCATGGGAGGGACGGGAGGTGAATTGTGCCGTCCTTAAATAAACCCAGGAATCTCTACCGTAGAGCTGATCGCCGAGATAACGCGGTAATTGAACATACTTTCGGTCCTCAAGAGGCACGCCAAACCATAGCGCTAGTTCGTCCCAAGGTCCGCGCGGCAGGTCATAGTCAAGAAAAGCACGTGCAACCGCATGCAAGACCGGGCGATAGTCGGTGAACGGGCAAACAGTCAGGGGAAACAGGTAGGCCCCATCATTGGCGCCCAGGTTGGGAGTCCGGCCAGAATCGGAATCCAGGATGGCCAGCAACCAATGGATGGAACGCACGATGGCTTCCTTCGTTTGGCGCGGCCAGTGATAGTAATGACTTAAATCGTTACTTCGGATTAATTGATTCGCCCACAAAACAACCTGGAGCATGAGACGGTGATAATTGGTGGAATGCTGGGCATATTCGCCATAAGAGTCTATCTGGGCGTGCAGCCCTTCGTTGAGCCACTTCCAGCCCAGCCCACACCAATTGGATGCCTGCGGGTGCTCAGGTAAAGCCAAACCGGCGGTGAGTAGTCCGGCAGCTTCCGTGAGCAGATGGTTATTCTGCTGGGAACGGGCATAGACCAGTGTGGGGATTATGCGTGAAGCGTGGACTGCAACCGAGCGCGCCAAGGCAGCCTTCCGTTCCGGCGTGCTGCTGGATGATCCTTCGAAGATCTGCGCAGCCCAAACAAAGGCCATCAGCCGCAGGGCGGCTTCCTGACCGGAGATCCAGTTGGGGCCCTGATAGGACGGGTTACCAGTGATGAAGATCTCAAAATTATGCCAGAAGGTCTCAGCGTATTTTTCCGCGCGAGTCAGGTGGTAGGCCCGGCCAAGGCAGAAAACCCAACCAAAGCGGGCAGGTTCCCAAATAAATTTGACATCAGGGAATGGAGCATAAAGAGTTGCGAGCAGGGAGGGTCTGGTTTCGTACTCTGTCCAATGGCGAAGAGGTTCTGAGAAAGTGAGGCGGAGGGGGACAGGCTGGCTGTCAAAAAATCTGATCAGGCCAGTGACAATTTCATCGGCTTCGGCAAGAAGAGCGGCCTTTCCATCATCCCCGATCACTGCAAGAAGTTCTTCCGCAATAGGGAAAGTGAACAATGGGTGCAAAACGCCACGCTCTACCAGCCCTGCTCCTTTCTCGATCCTGCGATAATACCCGGTCGCCAACCCAAGACGATAGAGGGCATTGAGGGCGACAGGCTGGATCCCCAGCTGCACCAGGGCTTTGTAGCCGTTATATAATTTTGACAGGCCCGCCATTTATTGGATCCGATCCCAGTAAGCCAAGGCAAAGAAAATGGCACTGACCTGCATGGATTGGAACAGTTCACTGTTCTTCGCCATCGTGATGACTTTCTCCAACGGCTTGAGGACAACTTCCATATCTTCTGTATCATCAAGCGCCTGGCCGCTGACTTTTTCAGCATCCAGAGCCAGGAAGGAGTATATCAGATTGGTCTGGTTGGCCGGGTTTGGTGAAACACAACCGATCTGGATAATATTGTCACTGGCATAGCCAGTCTCTTCCAACAATTCCCGCCGGGCGGCCTGTAGCGGATTTTCATCCCTCGCATCCATGGCCCCGCCGGGCAGTTCAAGGATCACTTTTTGCGCGCCATGCCGGTACTGCCGGACCAGCACCACTTCCTGCTGTTTCGTCAAGGCGACAACCGTGGTCCAATCCCCGTATTCGAGCACAAAACCGTCAATGGTCATCCCGTTGGGAAGTTCACATTTGTCGATGCGAACATTTTTATGTATAAAGTGTGATTCCAGAATTTTCCACGGTTTGATCGTCATCGGATTATGATGCCTTAAACTTTCCAAGGACCATTTACACCAACGGCTTGCGCAAGACCAGAGAATAGCTCCACATCAGATGTTTACAGATGATCACCCCCGGAAAGAAATCCCGGCAAATGAGCCGAATTGCCGATACTTTGAGGTAGTGGTCGCACTTTCCATGGACTCGCTATTGCAATATACGTTTGCACTTGTAATTAAAGGTCATCGATCAAGTAATCCTTATTTTTTGCCCCTCACGCAAGGCTTGCAAGACTGCGAACGTAGCCTTCGTCACACCGAACAGTTGCTCATACGGGATGGGCGGCTGGCCGCCGGTGAGGATGGCATTGGTAAAATTAATCCATTCGTCTTTCCAGCCTTTATTCTGGGCCTTTTTCAGCAGGCTGCGGCGACCAGCATGCATCATTTCCAACGTGCGAAAATCGTCCAACACGGCGATACGCCCACCGCAAAAGACCTCCAGGCGCTCCTTGGTGAAAGATTTATCGCCATTGGCAAGATAATCCACCACACCGACCGAGCCATCCGGGAAGTCGAATGTCATCGAAACATTATCTTCGTGGTACCTGCCATTGTCCGGCAATGCACTGGCAGATGCCGAAAGCGGCGCTGCCCCGACCAGGCATGTCAGGTAATCAATAAAGTGACAACCTTCGCCAATAATCCGCCCGCCTCCCTGGACCGGGTCATGAGTCCAATGGTTTAATGGAATATATCCGGCATTGATACGGTAATGCATATGCAAAGGCTCGGAACGATCCGCAAGAAACTCTTGGAGCTCACGGGTAAGCGGGGCAAAGCGGCGGTTGAAGCCAACCGTAAGCAGCTTTTGGTAATATGTAGTTATTGCTTGATTGACAGCATCAAGTTGTTCCACTGTGATCGCCAGGGGTTTTTCCACAAAGACATGCTTGCCAGCCTGTAATGCCCTGACCACCAGATCGGCATGCATAGCATGGCGGGTCAGGATCGCAACCGTGCTGATGTTCGGGTCATTCAAGATCTCGTCGTCATTGGAGGTGGCATAAGCGAAGCCAAATTTTTTTGCCGAATGCCGGGCGTGCACTCCAGCCGCTGATGCGATGCCAACCAGTTCAAGTTGCTTGATATTCTTGAGGGCTGGTAAAAGCGTGGCGTTGGCAAACAATCCTGCGCCGAGAACGCCGAGTTTCGGCGTATCATGTTTTCCTGTGTCAGCTGATACCGGAAATGTGATCCGTGAAACGAAAGAATCTGGTACTTTATTGGGATATGTAAGAACTACCCCGAGAAATGGCTCTTTCTTCTTCCCGGTGATTATTTCGTAAGCTTCGGCAGCTTTTTCAATCGGGAATCGATGCGTGATCATCGGAGAAATTTTTAATTTATTACTTGCCAGTAAATCCACAAAGGCCTCAAAATTGCGGCCCTCCGTCCAACGAACATAGCCAAGGGGGTAATCCTTACCCTGCTCTTCATAGGAAGCATCATAACGGCCCGGACCGTAAGAACGCGAATTGATAAAGCTCAATTCTTTTTCGTAGTACAGCTTGCGTGAAAAAGTCAGCCCGACTGCGCCGGTAGCCACGACTTTGGCCCGGTCACGGGCGATGACTGCAGCCAGGTCGACCGGGTCATTGGATGAAGTATCAGCACAGATGATGACTATATCAAAACCACGGTTCGATGTAAAAACCTGGGCAGAGTCCACGGCCTGGTCGCGCAACACAGCCCTCAGCTCAAGCGAGGCGGCCAGCGCAATCCGCTGCGGGTTGGTGTCAATGCCCAACACACGGCAGCCAGCCGCCGCCGCGATCTGAGCCGTCAATAAACCCAAAAGCCCCATACCAATGACGGCTACCGTTTCTCCGATCTGCGGTAGAGCCAGCCGGAAACCGTGTAAGGCAATTGCGCCAAGCGTGGTGAAAGCCGCCGATTCGAAATCCACCGAATCTGGCAACGGGGTAAGCAAGTTCCGGGGGACAATGTTGTACTCGGCGTGGACGGCATAGCCACCGCCTGCGCAGGCCACCCGCTGACCAACTTTAAAGCCAACCATTTCATCACCCAGCACGGCGATGGTCCCTGCAGAAGAATAGCCGAGTGGCATGGGTTGGTCCAGGCGATTAAAAGCCGCGCTCAAGGTGACAAGCATTCCCTCCCGGCTCATTTTTTCAAAAACCTGTTTGACCAGATCGGGACGCGAGCGGGCCTTCCCAACCAGGGATTTCTCGGCAAACTCAACCAGCATCCGTTCAGTGCCAGCAGAGACAAGCGAGGCGGATACTTTGACAAGCGCCTGCCCGGCAGCTGGCAAGGGGGTGGGGACCTCTTCGATGGCCGTCTGGCCGGTTTTCATGTTTTGGAGGAGTTGTTTCATAGATATGGAAAGCAGAGAATATATAATGGAAAGAAAGAGAGATTCGATGAATGAAAGGATGATCTTTTGCCGGACATTTGGAAGTATACCGCAAGAAAGGCCGGCAAAGGATATGATATGGATACACCAGATCGTCTAAATGTTGCCGATTGGGTGGATGCCAGGCGGCCTGGAAACGAGTAAAATTACCATACAACCCATGGTAGCCGAAATTCCTGTCAGCCTTACCAAGATTGTCATCCCCACCCTCCGTCCGGAGATTCTACACCGCAGCCGGTTACTAGCGCTTTTCGACAACCTGCTGGACAGGAAACTCATCATCATCGCTGCTCCAGCCGGTTATGGGAAAACGTCACTGCTGGTGGATTTTGCCCGCCAGTCCGAGATACCTACCTGCTGGCTTTCTCTGGACGCCCTCGACCAGGACCCCCAGCGGTTCTGCACTTATCTGATTGCCTCCCTGGAGCTACGCTTCCCCAAGTTTGGAAAACAATCGAAAACCGTTTTGAGGAGTCTGATCAGTCTCGAGCATGATCTGGACCGCATTCTGGCAGTACTCGTCAATGAGATAAACAGTCAGATCGATCAACATTTCACCCTGGTAGTAGACGATTACCAATTTGTGGATTCTGTTCCAGATGTTCGCAATCTTTTCAGCCGGTTCGTCTATCTGGTCGGCGACAATTGTCACGTCTTGCTGTCCTCACGGCGTGTGCCAGCTCTGCCCGACATCACCCTGATGGTGGCGCGCCAGCAAGTTAGCGGGTTTGATCTGGAAGAACTCGCCTTTCGCCCCAACGAAATCCGTTCCCTGTTCGAGATAACCTATGGGATGACCCTGGATGATCGCTTGGTAGAAGGACTGATGCAGCAGACAGAAGGATGGATTACCGGCCTTCTTCTTTCCGCCTCCAACGTCGCCGGCAGCCTCCCGGACCTGACCCGAGCAGCCCGCACTACAGGCGTGGACTTGGCCAGATATCTCGACCAGGAAGTGCTTGCCCCGCAGCCTCCCATGGTACGCAATTTCTTGCTCCGGACCTCCCTGCTGGAAGAGTTTGATGCTGATTTATGTGAGGCTGTTTTGGGCAAGGGTGATTGGAAGAATCTAATCAAAACAGTCCGGCAAAACAATCTGTTTGTTCTGCAAGTAGGGCCGGATGGAAAATGGCTGCGTTACCACCACATTTTCCAGGAATTCCTTCAGGAGCGCATCCAGCTGGAGGAACCTGAAAAGGCGCAAAGTATCCTTGTCTGCCTGGCAAATGTTTATGAAGCACAGCAGGAATGGGAAAAGGCATATTCCATCCTTCGGCAATTAGACTCTCCTGACCTTTTGCCTGCCCTGATCGAACGCGCCGGGATGCCGTTGTTATTGGGCGAACGGCTTATCACCCTGCAAGCCTGGCTGAACAATTTACCCACCGAGCATTTTCAAAAGCGGCCGGCGCTGCTCTCGCTCAAGGGAGCGCTCCTATGCACACTAGGTGAGGGGCACCTGGCGCTGTCGACCCTGGATCGAACCATCCTGGAATTCCAGAAAACAGATGACCTGGCCAACCTGACATTGGCATTCGTCCGCCGCGCCGATGCACATCGTCTGGTAGGAGATTATGCCGGTTCGCTGAAGGATGCCGATGAGGCCCTGCGCTTGAGTGGAAATAAACCGGATTTGCAATTTATCCATGCTGAGGCGGAACGTTTTGAGGGCCTCAGTTTGCATCATTTGGGGCAAATAGCAGAAGCGGTCCAGGTCCTGGAGAATGCGCTGCAATCTTATGAGCGATTAGGAGATAAACAAAGAGCAGCCTGGGTGCAGTTGGAGTTGGGGAACTCTTACCTTGCCAGCGGTAATTCCCCGGCGGCCCTGAGCGCATATAACCAGGCCCTGGAGGAGTGGCGGCAGGAAAACAATCTACCTTCACAAGCGAATGTACTCAACAGCCTGGGAGTCTTGTATCATCACCAGGGTGAATACGAACAGGCGGTTCAGGCATTTGAGTCCGGGCTAGAATCGGCCCGATCCAATAACTCCCAGTGGCAAGAATCGGTGCTCCTGACCAGCCTGGGTGACATGTATGTGGACCTGGACGAATACGAGGCTGCTTTCCAGGCTTATGATGACGCCGCTCAAATCGCACAGTTGGTCAGTTATCAGTTCTTGACCAATTACCTCGGCCTGGCACAGGGCCATCTAGCAAGACTGCGGGGGCAGTTCAGGGAGGCAGGTCTGTGTTTGAACAAGGTGCGGGTGTCCATCCTGGCAACCAGTTCCAACTACGAATGTGGTTTGTATTTTCTGGAACACGGCTGCCTTCAATTGGTGGAAGAAAATTACGACCCCGCAAACGCGGACATTGAGCAAGCTCTGGATTATTTCCAAGCCGGCGGATTGACCGCAGAAACAACCTGTACCCGGATCTGGTTGGCCGTCGCCAATTACAAGGCCGGGAAAACCGCAACGGCGCGTGAGCATTTGAAAACAGCGCTGGGAACAGAATTATCGGGACCGTTAAATTATCCCATTCGACAAGCAGTCCGCCAGGCACGCCCATGGCTGACGGACCTTCAAAACGACCCGGAATCCATTGCCATTCTGGCTCCATGGCTGGCAGTCGTTACATCCGCAGAAAACCTCCTGCCAGATTTACGCAAACGACTGCGTCGATTGCTTCATACCGTTCCGATCCAGGTTCCACACCTGATGATCCAGGCATTTGGTAAAGCGCAGGTGCGGGTCAATGGCAGGTTGGTCACCACGCGACAATGGAAAACCGCTTCGGTGCGCGAACTGTTCTTCTTTTTCCTGTCTGCCAGCCGGCCTGTCTCAAAAGAAGAATGCGGTGGGGTGCTCTGGCCAGAACTCAGTGCACAGGAACTGAAACTCCGATTTAAGAATGAGCTGTACCGTCTGCGGCATGCACTCGGACAGAATGTAATTCGTTTTGAGAACAACCTATATTCCTTCAATCGTCTTGTGGATTACGATTATGACGTTGAGAAATTCAATATCGCCATTATGAAAGCGAAATCAGCCAGTCAGATAGAAGAAAAGATATCTCATCAACGCATGGCAACCAGTCTCAGGAATGGTCCGTACCTTCAGGATATGGATGCCACCTGGGTCTGGCCTGAACGCGAGCGTCTTGACAGGATTTGTACAGACGCCTGGAAGCAGTTGGCCGAATCCCAGCGTCTAACTGGGGATTCGCAAGCGGCGCTACAGGCATGCCGGGAGGCTTTGAAGATTGATCCATCCCGCGAAGACATCCATTGCCTGGTAATGCAGCTGAATGCCGATCGAGGGGACAGGCTGGGAATTATCTGGCAATATCAAGCCTGCCGTGAAGCCCTACGCTCCGAGTTGGATATCGATCCTTCCCTGGAGACAGAAGCTTTGTACCGGCGACTGATTACATAAGGAGTCGCCCGCACCACTGATCCCTTCGAGGGCTTTAATTCGGCTCTCGGGAATCGCCAGAGTGAGGAAGGAACAAGGGAATGTTTGGTGGGTATTGCCCACCCAACACCTCATTGTCATCCTCTATATCTCGGTAATCCCCCATGAATCTTAATTCCTGCAACCTGTTTTGAAGCCTCCATTGCAGCCCGCCTGATTGTAAAGTTAGCCATCTACTAAATCAAAAGGAAGGCGACTCATGAAAACATTATTTAACGGACAGGCTTGTTTTTCCCCCACCAGTGGGGGCGGCGGACCTCACTATTCCCCCACCAGTGGGGGCGGCGGACCTCACTATTCTCCCACCAGTGGCGGCGGCGGACCTCACTTTTCCCCCACCAGTGGCGGCGGCGGACCTCATTAAGGTTTGAGCCTGCCGATACATCAAAAGAACAAGGATGCTGAATGATCGAAACCAGAATATTCAATCCTCCCATTTCACTCATTAGACGTTCTCTATCAGATGGACGCCTGGAATTAAGCCGTTTGCTGGCTGCTGCGGTTATCAGTCCGAAATTCTGTCACCAATTACTGGATAACCCGGAGATGGCACTAGAAAATGGCTTCCAGGGAGAAGACTTCTTGTTCACTGAAGAAGAACGGCAACTCATCATATCAATCCGCGCCGCTTCGTTGACTGATCTTGCCAACCAGTTGGCGCGAACTTTTACTGAGCATCTACATATAAGGATAAATCGTCCTGCCCAGCCGAGCGTAATTTTCGGATACTGAGCAGCGAATGCCGGATGCGCGGTGGCAAGGGGCACGATGGTAAAGGGAAACCATCGTGCTCCGCGCTCGCGTCTCTGGAATTCGGTTAAAAAAAGGCCAAGAATCAAGAAAAGGAGAAATCTCTCTCTTGGATCATGATGGTATTGGCAATCGAAATACATTGGATGCATCCCTTCAACTGGATGCTATTTTTCGCGCTTTCCCTGACCTTCTTTTTTTCATGGATGCAGATGGTCGGATTTTGGATTACAGAAATGGGAATACGTCCATTTTACAATTGTCTCCGAAAAACATCCTGGGGCATTCCATACAGGACATCCTGCCCCAAGAAATTGGCTCCAAATTTACTCATACCCTCCAGGAATCCATAAAAACCGGCAAGGTTGTTTCGATTGAATACAAGCTCCAAACCGCGGAAGGGGAACATTGGTTCGAAGCCCGTCTGGTTCCCTTCGAAAGCGAGGCTCGTGTAATTGCAATTGTGCGCGATATTTCCGAGCGGGTGAAAAGTGCGGAGCGGATCCAAAGCCAGCTACGGCGGCTGTATGCATTACACTCAGTCGATGCAGCCATTACTGCCAGCTTTGATTTAAAAGTAACATTATCGGTGATTTTACGGCAAATGATCAATCAATTGGGCGCGGATGCAGCTGACATCCTGATCCTGAATCCGAATACTCACATGTTGGAGTATGCTTCCGGGCAAGGTTTCCAAACCAAACAAACCCAGCCATTACCATTAATGATTGGACAGGGCTATGCTGGCAGAGCGGCGCTCGAGCGGCGTACGATCAGTATTCCAGACCTGAAAAAACAGCCGGAAAATACCCAATTTGCTCCCGACCTTCTTCTGGCGAATTATGCCAATTATTATGCTGTGCCGGTAATTGCCAAAGGAGAGGTTAAAGGGGTTCTGGAAATTTACCTGCGGTCGTTACTGCAGCCGGATGATGATTGGTTGGATTTCCTGTCGACCATGGCAAATCAAGCCGCCGCGGCCATTGAAAACTCCTATCTGTTTCAGGATCTCCAGCGAACCAATGCCGAGTTAAGCCTGGCATATGATTCAGCGATTGAGAGCTGGGCACAGGTGCTTGAATTAAGCAACCGTGAGAATGGGGCGCACGCCTACCGCGTGGTTGAACTAACGATTAAATTGGCTCGATCGATGGGCATCGCTGAGCAGGAATTGATCCATTTCCGGCGGGGTGCATTGCTCCATGATGTAGGTAAATTGGGGATCCCCGAAAATATTCTCAATAAGCCAGGCCCTTTGAATGAGTCTGAATGGAAGATCATGCAAACCCATCCACAACTTGCCAACGAATTGCTTTCCTCAGTCAATTACCTGGCTCCTGCCCTGGATATCCCCCATTATCATCATGAGCGTTGGGATGGCAGCGGCTATCCAGATGGCCTGCACGAAGAACAGATTCCCTTCCCGGCGCGTTTATTTGCGGTTGTAGATGTTTATGATGCCCTGACCTCAAACCGGCCGTACCGGTCTGCCTGGTCCCGCCAGGTTGCTTTAAACCATATCCAACAATCTTCAGGGAAGCTCTTCGACCCGGTGGTGGTCAAGGCGTTTTTGCAGGTCATGAGGGAAAGATCATAAATAGAGCCACCAAGAATTTACGGGGGCGATAGATTGATGAAAGTCACCCATCCATGCTCCATTTCAGATAACCAGTTTCCCTTTCATAAATAACCGGTCGTCGCTCACCAGTATTTCAACTTCGTTCATATCGTAAAACAAGTCCCTTGGAATACCGGCTTCATTATATACTGTCGCTTTCCGGGTTACCGGCAACGCTCTTGAGTTGGGCAAAAAGATGTTCCTGATTCTTATTGGTGGTCTTCTTTTCCCTCCTGCGTTATCACGATTTATAACTAGGGGGGCTTGGTTAGTTTCATGCCCCCATCCTTGCTAGTTGGGATGTATAACAAATTTCACCATACCCAAGACATGGTTAAGTGGATGAATAGGGAAATATTACTATTCCGGTTCATTAGTAATCCCCGCGGTAAGACATCTTCAATGCCGACAGAAGGTGGATGACCAGGCCAAGCTCGCCTCCCCAGCTTCCGAAATTATTTTATAAAGTACCTTTATACATCCCACCATCCACGGATAACATGGCGCCGGTAATGTAAGAAGCAGCCGGAGAAACCAGAAAAACGGCTGCGTTGGCAAACTCGTCCGGCTGGCCCATCCTTCCCAACGGACTGTCCATGGATTGCTTCGCTATCTCTTGCTCGAGTGTGGAATGATTCTGCACGGCCCGGGATTTCATCAGCTCGTAGACACGTTCCGTTTCGGTCCAGGCTGGCAAAATGGAGTTGAAGCGTATTCCGGCCATGCCCAGTTCCAACGCCAGGGATTTGGTCAGGCCAACCGTGGCTGCCCGGATGCTGTTGGAAAGTATCAGGTTTGGAATGGGCTGCTTGACAGAATAGGATGTCACCGTTAGCACACTGGCAGCACTGGACTGCCTGAGATATGGCAAAGCAGCTCGAATCAGGCGGACGTGACTCATAAAAGAAAGGTCAATCGCCTTCTGCCAGGCAGCCTCGTTAAACGATTCGAACTCCCCGGAAGGTGGACCACCCGCGTTGGTGATAAGAATGTCGAGCCCGCCAAAGGCACGTGCAGACTCTCCAACCAGCCGTTCTGGAACTTCTGGATCAGCCACATCGCCAGCCAGCCCTATTACACGGGCGCCGGTTTCTTCGGCGATGTCTTTCGCCGCATTGGAGACTTTGGCCTCATCGCGACTGTTGATCGCCACACGGCAGCCTTCGCGGGCGAGAGCAAGGGCCACGGCATGACCCAGCCCGCGGCTGGAGCCGGTGACAAGCGCACATTTATCTTTAAGTTGTAGATCCATTTTTCCTCCAATTGGGGTAAACCTGTGGCTCCCCCCCTTGCGACATACAGGTCTGCCTTATAAGAAATCGATTTTGGTATCCAGAACATCTCCATCCGGCCAGTTCGCCTCGACCCACTTCCGCACTGTCTCCATTGCAGACCGCAGGTAAATGGCATCATTCCCGACCATTCCACAGGCGATGACCGTTTCCTGCCATTTATCCTGTAAACCCATTTCCGCCGTTGAAACGTTGAACTGGCGATGCAGGCGTGCCAGCAGAGGTTTCAGCCTGCCGCGCTTTTCTTTTAGCGAGGCGCAGCCAGGTAGGTGGAGGTGAATGGTGAGGGTGCTGACCATGATTTCCGTTTGATGATTACCGATTTACGAATTACGGGTTACGATTTACAATACTTTCAACTATGAACGATGAAGCCGCCTACAATCATGCTCTTGATTATCTCTACTCCTATATAGATTATAGCCTGAAAAAATCCTCCGAACTCGCCAAAGCCCATTTTGAACTGGGGCGGATGCGTGCGCTGATGGATTACTTGGGTAACCCGCAAGAAACCTATCCGATCATCCACGTGGCCGGGACGAAAGGCAAAGGCTCCACATCAGCAATGATGGCAGCGGTATTGACCACTGCCGGGTATAGGACCGGGTTGTACACCTCACCACACCTGCAGGATTACACAGAACGGATTCAAATTGACGGTCAACCCATTGCGCATTCCCGGCTGGTCGAACTGGTTGAAGAGATCAAACCGGCTGTCGCTAAAATTCCTGCATTAACCACCTTCGAAATTACGACGGCGCTTGGCTTGCTCCATTTCGCCCGCCAGAATGTCAATGCAGCAGTCATCGAAGTGGGGCTGGGCGGGCGGCTGGATGCCACCAATGTTGTCATTCCGCGTGTCGCAGTGATCACGTCACTATCCTATGACCACATGGCGGTACTCGGCAACACCCTGACATTAATCGCAGGCGAGAAAGCCGGCATTATCAAACCCGGCATCCCGGTTGTCTCCTCACCTCAGCGGGATGAGGCACTGGCAGTGCTGGAAAAAGTCTCGGTCGAACAAAACGCTGCTCTCACGCTGGTCGGGCGTGATGTGACCTTTGAGCCCTTGGAACACTCTTTAAATGGGCAATCTTTTTCTCTAGTCGATCGTCAATTAAAAACCGCAAATCCTGTTATACTCCGTATCCCTTTGCTGGGAACGCACCAGATGGCTAACGCTGCCACGGCTTACGCGGCGCTGCGGGCAAGTGGGTTGAACCTTTCAGAGGAATCCATGCAAAGGGGCTTTGCCAGCGTACGCTGGCCATGCCGTTTTGACATCGTTCGCCGTGAGCCACCAATAGTATTGGACTCGGCACATAATATTGACTCCGCCAGGCGCCTGCGCGAGACACTCGACGACTACTTCCCCGGTCGTCCGATTGTATGGGTCTTCTCCATTCTGGAAGACAAGGATGCGCAGGGGATGTTGGTTGAGTTAAAGCCCAGGATCACACAGGTTATTGCCACACAGACTGACCACCCGCGCGTACTCGAAGCACAGAAAATCATCGACCTGGTGCAGCCAACGGGAATTCCGGTGGAGGTGGTCAGGCCGGCATCTGCTGCGCTGGAACGGGCGATCGAGCTGGCCGGTGCCAGGGGAGTCGTCCTGGTGGCAGGCAGTGTTGCCTTTGCCGGCGAGATGAAGACCGCCTGGGAAAAACGAATTACAAATAACGGACTTTAAAACCATGACGCAAAACGACTGGTCTTTTCAAGAAGATGATGCCTTCAACCTGGCCCTCAGCCAACGTACTGAAGAACTGTACCGCGTCCCGAACCAAACGCCGGATGAAGATGGCTGTATCGAGGCGCTCGTCCTCCCGCTGCGGGATATCGTCATTTTCCCGCATATGGTCACGCCGGTCTTTGTGACACGCCAGAGCTCGCTGCTGGCCATCCAGGAAGCCCACGAACGCGATTTGACCGTCATCGGCCTGACCCAGCGCGACCCGGAGGTGGAGGAGCCAGGACCACAAGATTTCATGCCCATCGGCGTGGAACTGGCGGTCGGACGGCTGCTCTCTATGCCGGATGGTTCTTCTTCGGCGCTCGTTCAGGGACGGCTGAGGGTGGAAGTGGTGGAGTTCACCCGACTCACGCCGGTTCTCAAAGTACGGGCACGCGTCATCTTCGAGCCGACCACTGCCGATAAGACCACCCAGGCACTCATGCGCAACGCCCTCGACCTGTTCGAGCGCTGCGTATCGCTTGACCGGGCCATCCCCGAAGAGGCCCACCTCTTTGCCATGAACATCTCCGAACCAGGTTGGCTATCAGATATGATCGCCACGGCAGTTTCCATCAACCTGACCGAGCGCCAGCAATTGCTCCTTATGAAGGATCCGCGCCAGCGCCTGCAACGCATCAACAAACTGCTGGCCCAGGAACTGGATGTGCTCGAACTGGAAGATGAGATCCACAGCCGCGTCCAGAATGAAGTGGATAAAAGCCAGCGCGAATTCTACCTGCGCGAACAAATGCGACAAATCCAGACAGAACTCGGCGAAGGTGACATCTTTTCGCGCGACCTGATCGATCTGAAAAAGAAAATCGAGTCGGCCAGCTTGCCAGACCAGGCCCACGCCACCGCCCTCAAGGAATTGGAACGCCTCAACCAGATGCCTCCGATGGCCCCCGAGGTGGGCATCATCCGTACCTATGTGGACTGGATCCTTGACCTGCCCTGGTCGAACAGCACCGAGGATAACCTGGATGTCAAACACGCCGGGCGCGTCCTGGAGCGCGACCACTACGGGTTGAAGAAAGCCAAGGAGCGCATCCTGGAATACATCGCAGTCCGGTCGCTTAAGCCGAAGAAGGAACGCCAACCCATCCTATGCTTCGTTGGTCCGCCCGGCACCGGCAAGACCTCGTTGGGTCAATCCATAGCCGAGGCGCTTGGACGCAAGTTCGTACGCGTCTCGCTGGGCGGCGTGCGGGATGAGGCCGAAATCCGCGGCCACCGCCGTACGTACATCGGCGCGCTGCCCGGACGCGTCATCCAGACCATGAAACGCGCCGGGACTGCCAACCCGCTCTTCATGCTGGATGAGATTGACAAGCTGGGTCAGGATTTTCGCGGTGATCCAGCCTCAGCGCTGCTAGAAGTGCTCGACCCCGAACAGAACCATGCCTTTTCCGACCATTACCTTGAACTGGATTTTGATCTCTCCAAGGTAATGTTCATAACCACCGCCAACACCCTCATGACCATCCCACCGGCCCTGCTTGACCGGCTGGAGGTGATCGAATTCCCAGGTTATATTGAAGAAGAGAAGCTGATCATTGCTGACCGGTTCCTGATCCCGCGCCAGTTGGAAGAAAGCGGCATCGATACTCTGGGACTGAGCTTCCAGCCCGAGGCGCTCCAGCGCATCATCCGTGAATATACCTACGAGGCCGGGGTGCGCAACCTGGAACGCGAGATCGGCCGGATCTGCCGCAAGGTGGCCCGTTGGAAAGCCGAAGAGAAGCGCTACCCCACCGTCATCGGTCCGGAATTGATCGAGAAATTCCTGGGCCCGCAACAGTTTTTCCAGACCGAGGCCGAACGTCAGGATGAAGTGGGCGTGGCTACCAGCCTGGCGTGGACCGAGAACGGTGGCGAGATCATGTCCATCGAAGTGGCCGTGCTGGATGGCAAAGGCAATTTGCAGATGACCGGCCAGATTGGTGATGTGATGCAGGAATCGGGCCAGGCCGCGCTTACCTATGTCAAATCGCGTGCCCTCCAACTGGGCATTGACCTGGAGGTCTTCGAGCGCATGGACATCCATGTCCATATGCCGGAGGGCGCCATTCCAAAGGACGGCCCGTCTGCGGGAATCACACTGGCAACAGCACTTATCTCGGCACTGACCGGGCGGCCGGTCTACAAGGAAGTGGGCATGACCGGGGAGATCACCCTGCGCGGACGTGTGCTGCCAATCGGCGGTCTGCGCGAAAAGGTTCTGGCCGCCTACCGCGCCGGGTTGAAAGTGGTACTCGTCCCTGAGAAGAACATAAAGGACCTGGTGGATGTGCCCAAGAAGGTACGGGAAGATTTAAAAATCATCCCGATCCAGCATATGGACCAGGTGCTCGAACTTGCCCTCGCCACCGAAGCCGTGTTCGAACCGCCCAAGCCGAGGCGCCGGCCGGAAGAACAATCACAAGAAGAAGAATAAAAGGAATCAAGAACGAGTAACGTGGCATTGAGCTCGTTACTCGTTTCTCGTAACCTGTTTCCCGGAATGGATTTCATGCCCAATACGCTTACCGACAAAGTTGTCCTGATCACCGGTGCTTCCTCCGGATTTGGAGCGGACGCCGCCCGGCAGTTTGCCAAAGAAGGCTGTATCGTCGTGCTGGCATCCCGCCGGATAAACCGGCTGACCGAACTGGCTGAACAAATCCGCTCCGAGGGCGGGCGGGCTTTCGCGGTTGGTCTGGATGTAAGCGAGCAATCCCAGATAGATGAGGCCATCCATACTGTGCTGGACAACCATGGCCGGGTGGATATCCTCTTCAATAATGCCGGTTATGGTTGCCTGGACTGGCTCGAAACGCTTGAACCTTCCGCCGATATTGACACGCAATTAAACGTCAATTTGCGCGGTCTCATCCAAGTTACGCGTGCCGTTCTGCCTTCCATGCTGGCCCGCCGCGCCGGAACCATCATCAACATGTCTTCGGTGGCCGGACTGATTGCTGCGCCGATGTATAGCATTTATGCCGCCACCAAGTATGGCGTGCGTGGCTTCACCGACGCCCTGCGGCGTGAAGTTGGTCCTTTCGGCATCCAGGTCTCAGGCATCTACCCCGGTCCGGCAGTGACTGAATTTGGTCAGCATCCCGGCAGCGACAATGCCGTCAAGGAGAATCTCAAGGTGCCTGGCTGGATCTACATGACCTCTGATTACGTCGCCCGCCGGACCGTCGGCCTAGCGAAACATCCCCGGCGGTCGTTGATCATCCCATGGTGGTTCCCGCCCATAATCGTCTTCGACACACTCTTCCCCGGATTGGTGGACTGGTTCCTGAAGGTTGCATTTGTCCAGCGATTTCACAAACTGAACGAAGACGATCGGCCGGATCTTTAAGTATTTTGTTATCCATTTTCTTCGGAGGCTATATGATACAAACCCGTCTTGCCCATCTTTCCACATCCATCCGCACTGCCAATCTGGACGCCCTGGCGCTCAACCCCGGTCCCAGCCTGGTTTACCTGACCGGGCTGCACTTCCACCTGATGGAACGCCCAACGGTGGCCTTCTTCACGGCAGATGCGGCTCCGGTTCTGGTGCTGCCAGAGCTGGAAATGCTGAAGGTAAAGGACCTGCCATTCGAGGTTAAGACGTTCCCTTATGGCGAGAACCCGGCCGAATGGGACCAGGTTTTCCTGGAAGCCGGCCGGTCGCTGAAGTTGGAGGGCAAACTGATTGGCATTGAACCACTCCACATGCGCATTCTTGAATTCCAAAAAGTAAAAGTCATTGCAGGCACGACCGAATGCCCGGATGCCACCCAGGTAGTCGGCCGGCTTCGAGTATGTAAAGAGGTGGATGAAGTTGCCGCGATGCGCGCGGCGGTAAGAGTGGCGCAGTCGGCGCTCGAGGCGACCATCCCATCCATCAAAGTTGGCATAACTGAAAAGGAAATTGCCGCTGAATTGGTGGTGAACCTGCTGCGGCTTGGCTCGCAACCCGATATGCCATTTGCCCCGATCGTTTCAAGTGGACCGAACAGCGCCAACCCGCATTCCATTCCCTCGGACCGCAGACTACGTACCGGTGACCTGCTGGTGGTGGACTGGGGCGCGGCAGTAGACGGATATATTTCCGACCTGACCCGCACTTTCTCAGTTGGCAAGGTGGATGAGGATTGCCGAAAAATCCACCAGGTTGTTCTGGAAGCCAACACCGCCGGGCGGGCAGCCGTGCAACCGGGCGTTCCTTGCGACCAAGTGGATAGCGCTGCCCGCGCCGTCATCGAAAATGCCGGCTATGGACAGTACTTCACCCACCGCACCGGTCACGGTATAGGGATGGAACCGCACGAGGATCCTTATATACGCGGCGGTAATATGCAATTGCTGGAGCCAGGTATGACCTTCACCATCGAGCCAGGCATCTACCTGCCAGGCCGCAACGGCATGCGGATAGAAGATAACATTGTGATTACCGAAAATGGTGCAGAGTGTTTGAGCGATATGCCGCGTGAACTGCACGAGGTGGGATAGCGGTATGAAATTCCTGGCGCTTGAACGTGACCTTCCCAATGCAACGGCGGAAGCATTTCAGCCATTGCTCAAAGACGAAGCCCGAGGCGTCTGGGAATTGCAGCAATCCGGGACAATGCGCGAAATTTACTTCAACGCCGACAGGCATACCGCCGTTCTAATCCTGGAATGTAGTGATGGCGAAATGGGCCGCCATCTGCTTGCCACGCTGCCTCTGGTGCAGGCCGGCCTGATCAACTTCGATATAATCCCACTTGTCCCTTATGATGGTTTTACATGACGGTTTGTTTGAAGGCTCCAACCTTTCAGCTGATTTATGGAGTGGCTTCCAATGATTGATATTGTTGCATTTGCCCTGCCCATTTTGACCATAGGATTCTTTGTCTGGTTCTTCTTGCGGATGCGCGCGCCGCGTAAGTCAAAGACCGCCAAGGATGACCCCGCCATTCGACTGGAACGGGCCGTCTGGGCCTGGGCGAAAATACTCTCGTCGAGCCAGGGAGCGGTCAACAGCTTCCGTATGGCGCGCGTCGAGATGAATCTGGAAGTCCACATGCCGGGCAGTCCGGCTTACCAGGTCAAGGCCAATTGGCTGGTCGAACAGGATGCGCTTGGATCCATTGAAGAAGGCAAAGAGATTGCCCTGAAAGTGGATCCGCTAGGGCCGCAGCACGTTTTCCCGAATGGCACGTGGGCCAAATCCTTGGAGTAATTACATGGCCAGTTACTGTGAATACCTGCATGAACACCCGGAAGACACCCTTAACAAACTGTATCACGATAACGAGTATGGCTTCCCGTTGACCGAAGATCCCGCCTTACTCGAACGACTTGCCCAGGAAATCAACCAAGCCGGGCTCTCCTGGAGCCTGATCCTGAAGCGAAAAGAAGCCTTCCACCGCGCTTTCGAAGGTTTCGATGTGGACGAAGTAGCGGCTTATCGAGAGCAGGACGTGGCCCGCCTGCTGGCGGATGCCGGAATCATCCGTAACCGGTTGAAGATCAACTCGGTGATTGAAAACGCCCGGCGGATCCAGGGTCTGCGCGGGGAATTCGGTTCCTTCAAAGGCTGGCTGGATGCACACCATCCGCTCAGCCTGGAAGACTGGACGAAGCTCTTCAAGAAAACCTTTGTCTTTACCGGCGGGGAGATCGTCAAGGAGTTCCTGGTCAGCAGCGGTTACCTGCCGGGGGCGCACGACACGGATTGCCCGGTCTATAGCCAGATCGCCCGGCTACAACCGGCCTGGACCAGGGGCATGAAAATTGCTTCCTTGGGTGGACACAAAGAGGCAGCCGCCCATCCAGATTGATATGGTGGTCCTGGTCACCCTGCTCATCCACCCTCAAAGATCCAATCTCACGAATACCTGATAGCTCTGGGTCCGGAAACCTACCATAAAATCCTAACAATTCAGCCGGAAACCCCTTCCAAAAATGTGCTTTTTTTGCAGATTTTGCCAAAAAACGCATGAAAGTACCTTTTTTTTAGCATTGTTTTGGCCAGAAATTTTCGCTCTCCAGTCGTTCGTATGCACTCCTGGATTTTGCCCTCTGGCCTTCCAGCCACTCCCACTGCGCCAAACCCATTAAAATGCCCAAAATCTGCAATAAAATGGCCTTTTCACGCATTTGCTGATACCTGATTGTCCGCTCTGATACCTTTTTCCTCAAACCTTAAAAAATCCCCTCGCCATTGTTCCTCATTGTTTCTGCCAACCCCGCGCGCACATTTCCCGTTTATTTTATTCATAGTATTTATTGCCTTCTTTAGTATGCCGTGATTCGCCCGACGATAAAAAACTCCTATACAAGACAGAAATTGCTTTCAAAGTGCACCCTTTTGAGAATTATAATTTATTGGTTTAATTAACATTTTCTACGCGAGGAGGAAAACAATGCAGCCATCAAATATTCATAAATCCATTTTTATTTTGTTATTTCTGCCAAGCTTGGTTCTTTCAGGCTGCACTCCCAAGCTAACGCCTGCTCCAATTCCGCCATCCACGAACATTCCAGCGACTATGCTGCCAACCAATACAGGCCTCCTTTCCCCCACCCAAGCTGCCTCTGCCACAGCCACTGCGATTCCTTTTCCAGCGATCACTTTAAAACCGGGCAATTTCTATTTTAGCGTGGATGGAAAAACAAGCTTCATTTTCTCCAGGAATATTGCCGGGTACCAGCCAGTCGATTATGATACCTTCCTGGACTGGAGCAAAGCCGGAGGCAGCCGGGTGGCCCGCATCCAGCTCGACAGCCTGGGCATGGGATATACCAAAACCGGAGAAGTGGACCTTCGTTGGGCTGCCCAATGGGACCAGGTTTTTGAGAAGGCCCAGGCGGATGGAATCTATATCCTGCCGGTCTTCTCGGGCTGGTTTGACTGGAACGCTGGAAGCGGTTATTCCACCTGGAAATCCAATCCGCTCAACCAGGCTAATGGCGGACCCGTCAAAACTCCGGACGAATTGTTTCAAAAAGGTTCCGCAATTCAAAGCATGTGGATGAAATGGATGCAGACTCTCGTCAAACGCTGGCAGGGACGGAAAAATATCCTGGGTTGGGAGATCTTTTCCGAGGTCAACCTGGCCTCTGGAACCACCGAAGCAACAGGGATCGATTTCGTCAATACTGCTGCCGTGATCATCCGGGCGGCCGACCCAACCCGGCCGGTCACCGCCTCAATGGCAGATACCGGCACCTGGCCCAATTTCTACCGCAATACAACCATCGATTTCATCAACATCCATCCCTACCCGCCCTCGGGCCAACTGGACAGACAAATCATCAGCGGGGTGCGTAACTATATAAATGCATATCAGCGGCCGGTTCTGATCGGTGAATCCGGTTTAAATGCCAGCACTCCCGACAGCGCCGATGGAAAAATTACCATCGCGAAGAATGCCAGTCTGGGCATCGAGCATGCCATATGGGCGGCTGTTGTCTCGGGCGCTATGAATGGGAGGGCGCTGTATTGGGAGGATAGTTTCGGGATCTATTTCCCCACCCTGGGCATCCCCTGGATGCAAAAATATGAGACCGAAGAACTTCCGGCGGCGAATTTTGTCACTGGCGTCGATTTCTCCGGCTTCCAGCCGCTGGCATCTGCATTATCTTCCGGCGTCTGGGGCGCAGCGGTGGGAAATGAGAAAATGGCACTCGGTTGGTACCGGGACGCCGGGAGCGAACCGCCTAGCTGGACTTTGCAGCCGGTTGTTTCCAAACAGACAGTAACGGTCACGGTCTCCGGTAAGGCCTCCAACTGGAAAGTGGATTTTTACAATACCAGGGACGGGACGACGATTCTGAGTTCAGTTACTGTCAGCCGCACAGGCAGCACTGTTACGATCCCCCTGCCGGATTTCCAGGACGATATCGCCTTTAAAATGACCGCCGGGATGGGAACAGGTAATGTTCCCACGCTTGCTTCGGCGACCGAGACCGACACTGGTCTGGCTCCCACGCTTGCATCAATGACCATGACCGACCCGATTGCTGGGACATGGAACGGTACCATTTCCAACCTTGCAGGAACCTTTTCCACACCGGTCAAATTGTACATTCAGGCCGGCTGCAGGCCTGGTCAGGTCTGTGGAACCTTTTCTGCGCCAAAACTCCCCTGCACGGGGGATCTCTTCCTCCAGGCTTTCAATGGAGGAACCTTTCTATTTCAAGAGCAAAAAGTGTCCGGCGCAGCCTCTTGCCTGTCTGGTGGATTTGAACAACTCCAATTGATGGCAGACGGGACGTTATCATATGGGTACTTGACCACCCCCAGATCAGCCGAAACCTCCACCGGCATTCTGAAACATCCATAAGCCATCTTCCTGCAGCTCAGACTCCATGATGACATCGCTTTCATGACAAGGTTATAATTCAGCCATGCCTCAAATCATCCCCACTGCAGAACCCTTTTTCTTCCCTGGCTGGAGGGAAAATGGCCGGGTTGGCTGTCTCATTACACACGGTTTTACCGGCACTCCCAAGGAAATGCGCTGGCTGGGAGAGTATCTCAACCGCCAGGGCTACACGGTCTGCGGGATTCGCCTGGCAGGACATGCCACCCGGCCCGAGGATATGGTACGGGCGCGCTGGCAGGACTGGCTGCTATCAGTTGAGGATGGAATCAACCTGCTGCGTTCCTGCATCGATCATGTTTGCCTGCTCGGCCTGTCGATGGGCGGGGTGCTGTCCCTGACAGCCGCAGCCCGGTTCCCAGTCGATGGAGTGGTGGCCATGTCCACCCCTTACGACCTGCCAAGCCTATCTTTTCCGTTGTGGGCAGCCCGGCTCTTGAGCCGGTTCAAGCCCTATATATCAAAGGGTAAGGTACCCGGCAGCGGCTGGTTTGACCCGGATGCCTATGCCCAGCACGTGGCTTACCCGATGAACCCGGTCCGCTCCGCCGTGGAACTTAAACTTCTCCTCAAGGAAATGCGGGCGGCGTTGCCAAAGATCACCATGCCGGTCCTGCTGATCCACTCGCGCGATGACGATTACGTGGTCAATGACAGCATGGAACAGATATTCAACCGGCTGGGCACCTCCAATAAGCAAATGCTATGGGTGGAAGGCGGCGGACATGTCATCACTGAAGAACCGACGCGTCAGGCGGTCTTTAAAGCCACAGCCGATTTTGTTGAACGAGTCTGCCGGCCTGCATGAGCATTGACTTGATCCTGTTGTCTGTCTCCCTCTTAACTTGGGGAATTGGCGAGGGAATGTTCCTTATTTTCCAGCCGATCTATTTACAGCAACTGGGGGCAAACACCATGACGATCGCCGTGGTCTTCGGCTTGTTTGGGCTGGCGATGATGGTCGCACACATCCCGGCCGGGCACCTGGCCGATCGCATCGGACAAAAACCGCTGCTGGTGGCGGCCTGGGCCGCCGGCGTGCTGGCTGCTCTGATAATGGCATTGGCACGCAGCCTGCCGGTTTTTATCGCGGGGATGTTGCTTTACGGTTTTACCGGTTTTGTGGCCGCGCCGATGAACAGCTATATCACCGCTGCGCGTGGGAGCCTGTCGCCGGTGCGTGCCATGACGCTGCTTTCGGCCGCCTACAGCCTTGGCGCGGTGCTTGGTCCCATCAGCGGCGGCTGGATCGGCGAACGTCTCGGCCTGCGCACGGTCTATCTGGTCTCCACTGGCATCTTCACGGTCTCGACCATGGTCTTATTCTTCCTGCATTCCCAACCCCGCGCAGTCCATGACCCGGCCGCGCCGCCGGAAAGTCTGTGGAAGAATACGCGTTTTATCGGCTTCATGGGAATCATCTTCCTGGCAATGTTCGTGATGTACCTGCCCCAACCACTGACGCCGCGTTTCCTACAGAATGAGCGCGGGCTGTCGCTGCAGAGTATCGGCCTGCTCGGCTCCATCGGCAGCCTGGGGAATGCCTTGCTGGCACTGGTGCTCGGACAGATCGCCGCGCGCAGCGGGTTCCTGCTGGCGCAAGTCTCGGTGGCAGCCTTCTCCTTGCTGCTCTGGAAGGGCAGCGGGCTGGGCTGGTTTGGCCTGGGTTATTTCCTGCTGGGCGGGTTCCGCTCAGCGCGTTCGCTGATCGATGCACAGATCCGCCCGCTCATTCATCCTGCCCAGATGGGTCTGGCGTATGGCGTGGCCGAAACTTTTAGTTCGCTGGCAATCATGCTTGCACCTCTTCTGGCGGGGGTGCTTTATACGCAGGACCCGGGCAGGATGTATTGGGTTAGTGCGGGGATGATCGCGGTGATGGTGGTGGTATCCGGGATTTTCACGCCTCGAGAGATGGCCAGCAGAGAGCATACTTTTATCATTGCGCCGCCGAAAGGGTAAAATGCTCGAAATCGTTCCCCTCATGCTTGGACCGGTCGCTACAAATACCTACTTGATTGCCGACTCCGATACGTGCGAGGCGGCCGTTATCGACCCGGCCTGGGATGGGCAACTGATTGCAGCCGAGGCAAAACAGCGCAATTGGCGAATCAGTCAAATCTGGATCACTCACGCCCACTTCGACCACATCGGTGGTACCGGAGACTTGGTGCGCGGCTTGCAGGTTGAACCTGTGATCGCTTTGCATCCAAATGACCGGCTACTCTGGGACTCCCAGGGAGGCGCGGCACTATTCGGTTTCACCCTGCCTGTCACTCCAGCACCCACACTGAATCTCGAGCACGGCATGGATTTGCGTCTAGGCCGCTCGTTCTTCAAGGTTCTTTTTACTCCCGGACATACTCCGGGGCATTGCATTTTCTATTGCACGGATTCCGGAGTCTGCTTTTGCGGGGATCTCATCTTCCAGAACTCTGTCGGCCGTACGGATCTGCCTGGAGGAGATTGGGAGACGCTCGTCACCAGCATCCGCTCGCAGGTGTTTCCTTTGCCAGATGACACACGGCTGCTTTCGGGACATGGGCCAGAGACAACAGTGGGGCAAGAAAAGAGCGGAAACCCATTCGTGCGCGCATGAGTTACAACCCTAAAGCCAGCTGAAACACCACCAGCGCCGCCATCCCGGCCAGGATGGTCAAGAACACATTCTTAGTTTTCCAGGCCACCAAGATGGCAACTAAGCCCGCCAGCAACTGGGGGTTGCGCCATGATAAGAACAGCGTCCCATTGGGACTGGTCAACTCCGGCAGGATGATCGCCGAGAGCACTGCCACCGGGACGAAACGCAGGCCGCGCCGGAACCAATCCGGAACTCTGATCCGATCCAGCAGGAAAATGAAGGAAAGTCGGGTGCCGAAAGTCAGCAAGCCACCGATGGCCATAATGATCCAGATGTTCATTTCTGCCGCCCTTCAATCAGCAAACCAGTCACAATACCAATCAATGCTGCCACCAGGAGGCCCGTTTTGTAGGGGAAGTTCGTCGCCAGCAACCCGACCAGTCCTGCCACCAGGGCAGCAGCGACACCCGCCCGGTCCTTGAGAGCCGGGACAACCAGGGCAATAAAAGTCAGCGGCAAAACGAAACCGAGCGGCCAATTGGCGGGAATCTGCGCACCGATGAAGATACCGACCGCCGTGCTGGCCTGCCAGGCACTCCACAAGGTCAGCCCAGCCCCCAGGAAGTACCAGTGCCGGTCTGGGGCGTCGCCCTCCCGGTTGTAGTGTGTAATGGTGACAGCGTAAGCTTCGTCGGTCAGAAGATACGAAAGCAGCAGCTTCCAGGCTGTGCCCAGATGCCGGACATGCGGCGCCACGGAAGCGCTATATAAGGCATGCCGGAGATTGACCACGAAGACAACCATCAGGATCACCAGCCCTGAAGTGCCCGCGCCGACCAACTGGGCAGCGATAAGCTGGGATGCACCGGCGAAAATTATCGAGGACATGGCCTGTGCAGCCGGGCTGGAGATATGTGCACTGATGGCAAGGGCCCCAAAAAGCAACCCAAACGGGACGACTCCCAATAAAATGGGCGCTTCGTCCCGTACACCGCTCCAGAATTCATGTTTGCGCATCTTCGCTATCATTCCATATCTCGTCCAGCTTGCAAAATTCGTTTTATTATACCCGCCAGGCCAGCCTGCCAATAAGCGATTATTCCGGTCTTATGGCAATCGTCGGAAGCAGGAAGAAAAATGGGATTGTTGGACGGGCTTCGCCTCACTTAAACGTGCAGATTTTTCCCTATATCATGGGAGTTTCCATTGACCCATAAAACTATTACTGGTTATGGAAAATTATTTATACCAAAAATGGCATATTCTAAAAAAAGCAGCGGGTGGCCTACGAAGGAAAAATAAGAGATTTATCTTGGTGTCCCTTTATATTTGGTGTGATAAAAGCTCTTTCCTTTGATTCTAAAGAGTGATATTTGCCGTAACGAATCCGTAGATAACAGGGTTATATGCCTCATGGACAATCCATCCGTCCTCAAGGAGACATGAACCATGGATACCACTTTTGCTCCAACCCTGCTAAACCGCAGCCTGCCGCGCCTGGACTGGCGTGTGCGTGACATCCTGCTTGTCATTAGTGGAAGCCTGTGTGTGGCCGGAATGGCCCAGATCAGGATAACCCTGCCCTTTACACCCGTCCCGATCACCGGACAGACCTTCGCGGTCCTGCTCGTGGGAGCCGCCCTTGGGGCTCGCCGGGGCGCGGCCAGTCTGCTGCTTTATCTCATCCAGGGCCTGCTGGGCTTGCCGTTCTTTGCAGGGGGAGCGAGCGGATTGGCTTATTTTCTCGGGCCCACCGGTGGGTACCTGGTCGGGTTCGTTGCAGCAGCCGGCCTGGTCGGCCTGTTGGCGGCGCGCGGCCTGGACCGGCGCATTCCCACAGCCCTGCTGGCTTTCCTGGCCGGTGAGGTTGTTATTTATCTCTTCGGAGTGGCCTGGTTGAGTATTTTTCTTGGTATACCACACGCAATCGCTGCCGGTTTGCTGCCATTTCTCCTCGGAGATGTCATCAAACTGGCCGCGGCAGGGCTTGTCCTGCCAACGGCCTGGGCATTGGTGAAATAATTCACAGCCGTAACCGTGTCCGTATAATAGTGTTTTATCTCACGAGTTGCCAAAAAATATGTGTAAACAAGATGTCCTTTTCAGGCAATTGAATGTAAAAGAGCACATCAAAAAACCCTGACTTACGCCAAGCACTAAGCTTTACTGGATTGAACAGCTGTACTGGCTACAGCTGGTAGTTTCATGTACCGGTTCTTAGAAGCAAGTAAAGAAATGGATCTCTCGAGGCAAATAAAACGGTATGGAAAAAGCAGGCAATCAATTAGAAAAAATCCGAACGGAAGCCAGCTCTGGCGGCGGTGAAGCGCGCATTGCCGCCCAGCATGCCAAGAACAAGCTGACCGCCCGTGAACGGATTGAGCAATTAATTGATCCCGGTACTTTCCAGGAAATTGGCATGTTTGTCACCCACCGCGCCAGCGGACTGGGCATGGAAAAAACGCATCCCTTTACCGACGGCGTGGTGACGGGTTGGGGCAAGGTGGATGGGCGGATTGTGTATATTTTTGCCCAGGATTTCACCATCATGGGTGGTTCGGTGGGTGAGGCGCATGGGATGAAAATTGCCAACCTGCTGGACATGGCCCGCCAGAGCGGCGCGCCGGTCATCGGCCTGAACGATTCGGGCGGGGCGCGCATCCAGGAAGGTGTGGAAGCCCTGGCCGGGTATGGACAGATTTTTTACCGCAACGTGCAAGCCTCGGGCGTGGTGCCGCAGATCTCGGTCATCCTTGGACCGTGCGCGGGCGGTGCGGTCTACTCACCAGCCATCACCGATTTCATTTTCATGGTCGAAAAGACCGCCCACATGTTCATCACCGGGCCGGAAGTGGTCAAGGCTGTCACGCACCAGGAAGTTAGTTTCGACCAGTTGGGCGGCGCGGCCATCCACCGCGAACTGAGCGGAGTGGCGCATTTCACCGCCCCGGACGAGGAAACCCTGCTTTCCAATGTGCGCTGGCTGCTTTCCTTCCTGCCGGCCAATAACCTGACCCCACCCCCTTACCTGCCTCCCAGCGATGACCCCCAGCGCACTCTCCCGGAAATGGCCGAGATTGTCCCGGCCGATCCGCAGCAGCCTTATGACGTCCGCAGCGTAATCGAAGCGCTGGTGGATGGCAGGGAATTTCTGGAAGTCCAAAGCGAATACGCCGCCAACCTGGTAATCGGTTTCGCCCGCATGGACGGCTATCCGGTCGGTATCGTCGCGAACCAGCCGTTGCACCTGGCCGGGGTGCTGGATATCAACTCATCCGACAAAGGCGCACGCTTCATCCGCTTCTGCGATGCCTTCCATATCCCGTTGGTGACACTGGTGGACACCCCCGGATTTCTGCCTGGCACTGACCAGGAATATGGCGGCGTAATCCGCCATGGTGCAAAATTGGCCTACGCTTATTCCGAGGCGACCGTGGCCAAGGTGACGCTTGTGTTGCGCAAAGCGTACGGAGGCGCGTACATCGTCATGGGCTCCAAGCACCTGGGCGGGGACTACAACCTGGCCTGGACCAGCGCGGAGATTGCCGTGATGGGACCGGAAGGGGCCGTCAGCATCGTCTTCTCCAAAGATATTGCCGCGGCGGAAAACCCGGCTGCCGAACGTGACAAGCTGATCAGGAACTATCGAGCTGAGTTTGCCACCCCGTTGATCGCCGCAAGCCGCGGTTACCTGGACGATGTGATCGACCCATCCGAAAGCCGCCTCCGGGTCATCCGCGCTTTGGAAGCATTGCGCGAGAAACGCCAGAATACGCCCTCCCGCAAGCATGGGAACATCCCGCTCTAGGTAACTAATTATGAAGAAGATAAAGGTTCTGGTTGCCAACCGTGGGGAAATCGCTGTGCGCATCCTGCGCGCCTGCCAGGAAATAGGTCTGCCTTCCGTGGCAGTTTTTACGGATATAGATGAAGCTGCCCTGCATGTACGCTACGCAGATGAAGCAATTTCCATCGGCGAGAAGCAAAAATACCTGGATATCGCTGCCATCCTGGAAGCTGCCCGTCAGAGTGGTGCCACCGCCATCCATCCAGGCTATGGCTTTCTGGCCGAAAACGCGGATTTCGCACGTCGCGTCGAGGAACAAGGCCTCACCTTCATCGGCCCACGCCATGAAACAGTGTCCATGATGGGTGACAAACTGGCTGCCCGGCGTTTTTCACGCAAAGCCGGCCTGCCAGTCATCGCCGGGACAGATGAACCGCTCCCGCTGGAACTGCCGCTCGATATGGCCAAAAAAGTTCAGTACCCGGTGCTGGTCAAGGCCGCCGCAGGCGGTGGCGGGCGCGGCATCCGCTTGGCACCTTCTGCAGCCGAACTGCCGGCCATGATTGAAGCAGCCCGGCGTGAAGCCAAAGCAGCATTCAGCGACGATACCGTTTTCCTGGAAAGTCTGGTACAGCAGGCGCGTCATATCGAGGTGCAGATCCTGGGCGACGGAGAAGGGAATGTCGCCTGCCTGGGGGAGCGCGAGTGCTCCATCCAGCGCCGTCGCCAGAAGTTGATCGAAGAGGCACCCGCCCACGCGCTTAAGCCCGAACTTCGCCACCAGGTGCACGAAGCTGCCCTAAAGCTCGGGACGGCATTGAAATATCGCAGTCTTGGTACCGTCGAGTTCCTGCTGGACAAGAAGGACCATTTTTATTTTATTGAAGTCAACCCACGTATCCAGGTGGAACATCCGGTAACGGAAATGGTCACCGGCGTGGATCTCGTCAAGGAGCAGCTTCTTCTGGCGCTGGGCGAGCCGATGCGCAAATTCCCGGAAGAGATCCTGCCGCGCGGCGCAGCCATTGAAGCGCGCATCCTGGCAGAAGACAGCCAGACCGGCTTCCTGCCTTCCGCCGGGCAGGTGCTGTACCTTAAAGAACCGGGCGGCCCAGGGGTCCGGGTCGATTCGGCTCTCTACCAGGGCATGTCTGTTGGTACGGAATACGATTCCCTGCTTGCCAAGGTGATCGTATGGGGCGAGAACCGGGCAGTCGCCATTCAGCGTCTGCGGCGCGCCCTGCATGAATACCAGATCGGCGGCCTGAGTACGGATATTGATTTCATCCTGCAGATCATCGAAAGCCCGAAATTCATGAGCGGCGACGTAACCACCACTTACCTGGAAACCTTCCAGCCCAAGCCCTCCAGCACCGAGCCGGCACTGGAACGCGACCTGGCATTTGCCGCGGCGTTTTTCGCCCACCAGCAACGTAGTGGGAATGCCGTTCCCACGATGATTAGCCATGCCAGTAACTGGCAGATGGTTGCATGGAAAGAACAGATGAATGGGAATTAAGCGATCCAGAGGAGAATAATATGTCTCTCTATACCGTCACAATCGAAGACCGCATCTACAAAGTGAGCATTTCCGGTGACCACTGCACTGTCAACGGGGAGGAAGTGGATGCCCGGATGCTGCCGCTAAACCATAACGGTCTGCATATGCTTCACCATGGTAAACAGGCCTACGAGGTTTTCTTGAGCAACCAGGAGGCCGATACCTACCAGATGCTGATGTTGGGCGGTCACCGGATCGTTACGCAGATCACTTCACGCATGAAGAAACATCTGAAGGCAGGTGAGGACTGCAATGCCGGCTGCCTGGCCGCGCCGATGCACGGGCTGGTAGTGGATGTACCCGTCCATGAGGGGGATACAGTGGAAAAGGGGCAGACTCTGGTGGTACTCGAATCCATGAAGATGCAGATGCAATTGCGTTCCCCGCGCCCAGGCAAGGTCACCAAAGTGACTGTCCAATCAGGGGATCAAGTCGAAAAGGGTGCTTTACTGGTGCAGTTTGATTGAATATCAAAAAAAGAGGAAATCATGAGTGAAAATCCAGCCATCGCCATCGTCGGCCTGGGAGCCATCCTGCCGGATGCGCCCGACGTACAGACATTTTGGAAGAACATCCAGGCCAGCCGGTATTCGATCACCGATGTGCCTTCAGACCGCTGGAAAGCGGAGCTTTTCTACAACCCAGACCCATCTGCTCCTGACATGACTTACAGCAAGGTTGGCGGCTGGGTGCGCGGCTTTAACTTCGAGCCCGCCAAAATGGGGATCGCCATCCCGCCCCGCATTCAGGAACAGATCGATCAAGTCCAGCAGTGGGCCATATCTGCATGTTACCAGGCGTTGAAGGATTACGGCTACCCCTCCCGTTTCCTAGATCCGAATCGTGTGGCGGTCATACTGGGTAATTCCATGGGCGGAGAGAAACATTATCTTTCCACCATCCGCATCCATCTGCCCGAATATATCGATTCCCTGTCTGCCTCCCCGGCCTTCCAGAATCTTTCAGCAGACATTCAATTTGCTCTGATCCAGGGGTTGACATCCGGTGTCCATTCCCTGGTGCCGGCTATTACCGAAGACACCATGCCGGGCGAACTCTCCAATATCATCGCCGGCCGGGTGGCAAATGTGTTTAATTTCACCGGCCCCAACTTCGTGACCGATGCTGCCTGCGCATCCTCCCTGGCAGCCCTACAGAGTGCCGTTGACGGTTTGCGCTTCGGCCAATTCGATGCAGTCCTGACTGGCGGCGTGGACCGCAGCATGGGTGTCGAATCCTTCGTCAAGTTCAGCAAGATCGGTGCACTCAGCCCGGATGGTTCCCGTCCGTATGCTGAGGGCGCCAACGGTTTTGTGATGGGAGAAGGCACAGGCATTTTCCTGCTCAAAAGGCTGGAGGATGCAGAACGCGACGGTGACAAGGTGTACGCAGTCATCCGCGCCATCGGCGGCAGCAGCGACGGCAAGGGAAAAGGCATCACCGCTCCCAACCCGCTCGGCCAGCAGCGCGCCATCCAGCGCGCCTGGAAAAATGCTGCCATCCCGCTCTCGACAGTTGGATTAATTGAAGGCCACGGTACCTCCACGCCGGTCGGCGATCTGGCTGAAGTGACCAGTCTCAACATCATCTTCGGTCAGTCCGGCCTCAAGCCAGGTAGTGTGGCACTCGGCTCGGTCAAATCCAATTTTGGGCATCTTAAAAGCGCGGCCGGTGCAGCCGGATTGCTCAAAGCAACCCTGGCTTTGTACGATCATATCCTGCCACCCTCGGTCAACTTCGACCAGCCCAATTCCAAAATAGATTTTTCACAATCACCTTTCTACGTCAACACCCAGACACATCCCTGGGAAGTGCCTTCCGGTGAAGTACGCCGGGCTGGAGTCAGCGCATTTGGCTTTGGCGGGACCAACTTCCATGTGGTCCTGGAGGAATACCTGCCGGGTGTGCTGACAAAAGAATCAGCTGTATTTCCGGGCGCAGACTTGCAAGTTCCCGCACAGGCCATTCCCGTAGATCTAAAACCCTACCGCGGGCTGCTTTTCCTAGGAGCAGAGTCCGCCTCGGTACTAAGCGAGTCTCTGGCAAAACTGCTCCATCAGGCCAAACTGGGTCACCTGCCTGTGAATATCTGTCCAACTCCGCAGCAATTGGGTCAGTCTGAACGGTTGGTGATTGATTATGAGGATTTGAAGGAATTCATCCAGCGCGCGGAAAAAGCGTTCAAAGCCCTCGAAACAGACGCTCCGGCCGGTTGGCTAGCCCTGGGCGTTCAGGGCATTTACCGTGGAAGTGGGCGGCCCGGCAAGCTGGCCTTCCTGTTCCCTGGGCAGGGCTCGCAGTATGTGAACATGCTGCGCGACCTGCGTACCGTTGAACCGCTGGTGGCTGAGACCTTCCGCGAAGCCGATGCAATCATGACTCCCATCCTGGGCCGGCCCATCTCCAGTTATGTTTTTGTGGATGGGAAGGATGATACCATCACACAGGCGGAACTGAAACTCCGCAGCACCGAAATCACACAGCCGGCCTTGCTGGCAGTGCATGTTTCACTGCTGCGGGTGCTGGCCAAGTACGGATTCAAACCCGATCTGGTCATTGGACACAGCCTGGGCGAATATGCTGCTCTGGTGGCTTCCGGCATCCTGAATCTGTCAGAAGCCCTTCAGGTGGTGAGCGCGCGCGGGCAGGAAATGGCCAAAGTCGCAGCCGAGGACAACGGCTGTATGGCCGCCGTCTCGGCACCCCTGGCCGAGGTCGAACGCATCCTTAAAACCATCCAGGGTTATGTCGTCATCGCCAACATCAATAGCCCGGTGCAATGCGTCATCGGCGGGGAAACCGCTGCAGTGGATGCGGCCATCGCCGCTTTTCTGGCATCAGGCCTGCAAGCCACCAAAATCGCTGTCTCGCACGCTTTCCATACAAGGATCGTTGCCCCGGCCAGCCAACCGCTACGCAAGGTTATCGCGCGCATGAACATACAGGCCCCAACAATTCCAATCATTGCCAATGTAACCGGCAAACCCTATCCCACGAAACATGAGGAAATCCTCGACATCCTGGCCGCGCAGGTGGCATCGCCGGTCCAGTTTGTGCAAGGCGTTAACACACTGTACGAACAGGGTGCCCGTATTTTCGTTGAGGTGGGTCCCAAGCGCGTCCTGAGTGGTCTGGTGGCAGACATCCTGAAAGAACACAAAGACATCAGCGTGTTCTCCACCAACCATCCCCGCAAGGGCGACATCCCCAGCATAAACGAAGCGCTGGGCCGCTTGTATGCTGCCGGAGTGAACGGAACAACTGGGATGTCCTCTGCCGGGAATACGTCCGCCTCGGTTATTGAAGTCAGACAGCCAGTAGCTGTCGCTGAACCTGCTTCCATCGAAATCCCATCCCCAACCATTACGGCTGACATGGTGTCAGCCGGAGAAGGAGCCATTATGGACGGTCGCCTGCCCATCACCGGTTCAGTTGTCATCAGCGGTGCCGGCCTGGGCCTGCCCGGGCGCGGCAAACACGTCTTCGATGACAACAATATTCAGGATATTCTGAACGGCGATATGCGCATTGAGCCGCTGCCGGAAAAGACCCGCCAGGGGATGCTCGATAAACGCCCGACCCGTTTGGTAAAAAGCGAAGCCGGGGCAATCATGCAGACCATCGACGATATGGAACTGACCCTCAAACTTGCCGGTCAGCGTGGCACTTTCGACCCGGCAACCGAGTTCGGGATGCCAAAGGACCGCCTGGAAGCGATCGATATTTCCACCCAACTGGCCATCGCAGCCGGGATTGAAGCTCTGCGCGACGCCGGTATCCCATTAGTGATGGCTTACAAGCCAACCAGCACCGGTTCCTACCTGCCTGACCGCTGGAAATTACCCGAACCGCTGGCTGACGAGACCGGCATCATCTTCGCTTCGGCCTTCCCGGGTCTCGACTGCATGGCAGACGAAGCGGACAAATTCTACCAGAACCAGATGGTGGCCAAACAAATAGAAGAACTTCGCAACATGGCCGGTCTGGTGCCTGCACAGCAAACGGGCCTAAAAGCCTCCTTTGAAAAACGCATTGCCGAACTGGAGGCCGAAGCCGCCCGCCTCGACTATCATTTCGACCGGCGTTACGTTTTCCGTGTCCTGACCATGGGCCATTCCCAATTCGCCGAATATATCGGGGCACGCGGGCCCAACACGCACGTTAACGCCGCCTGCGCTTCCACAACGCACGCCGTCGCCATCGCAGAGGATTGGATCCGGCTGGGACGCGCCCGCCGTGTGATCATCATCGCCGGAGACGATGTCATTAGTGGCCATCTCGCACAGTGGATCGGCACAAGCCTGATGGCCAGTGGGGCTGCCACGCCGGAAGGCAATCTGCGGTTGGCGGCCCTGCCCTTCGACCGTCGCCGCAATGGGATGATCATCGGCATGGGCGCGGCCGCCCTCGTGGTTGAGTCGGAAGACGCCGTGCGCGAGCGCGGTATGCGTGCCATCTGCGAAGTTCTATCCACCAATATAGCCAACAGCGCCTATCATGGCACCCGCCTGAACGTAAACCACGTCAGCCAGGTCATGGAAACGCTGCTCAAGACCGCCGAAGGACGTTTCGGCATTTCCCGCAGACAGATCGCGGCTGAGACCATGTTTGTCTCCCACGAAACGTATACCCCGGCACGTGGTGGCAGCGCGGCTGCCGAAATCCATGCACTGCGTGACGCCTTTGGCGACCAGGCCAACCAGGTCATCATCGCCAACACCAAGGGCTTCACCGGCCACACCATGGGTGTCGGTGTGGAAGATGTAGTGGCTGTTAAAGCACTCGAGTACGGCATCGTTCCTCCCATCGCTAATATCCAGGAAGGCTTTGAGCCGGACCCCGAACTGGGCGACCTGAACCTGTCACACGGCGGCAAGTACCCGATACAGTTCTCATTGCGTCTTGGCGCCGGTTTCGGCTCCCAGATTGCCATGTCTCTGCTGCGCAAGATTCCCGGACAGGGCGAGCGTGTGGACAACACCATCTATTCACGCTGGCTCTCGGACGTCTCCGGTTATCCGGCCACCGAGCTTGAAATTTCCCAGCGCACCCTGCATATCAAAAACCAGGGTGTACCTACTCAAAAACCGGTCGCTTCACATTGGCAGTTTGGACAGGGTCCCACCCTATGGGCGTCGAAGCTGCCAATCTCTTCTAACGCATCCACCAGCCAGCCCCTGCCTGTCGCCCAGCCTTTGACGGCCAATCCTGTTGAATTGAAAACGCAGCCTGTTGCAACCCAACCCGCTGATATAGAGGCGATTAAGACTTTCGTTCTGACTGTAGTCAGCGAGAAGACCGGATACCCGGCTGAAGTACTCGCCCTGGATCTGGACCTGGAAGCCGACCTTGGCATCGATACCGTTAAACAGGCCGAGCTTTTCGCCTCGATCCGCTCACAATATGGCATCGCCCGCCGCGAGGACTTGCGCCTTTCAGACTACAATACTCTTGCCAAAGTGATCGCTTTTGTCAAGGATTCGCTCGATTCCCCATCCATACTTACGGCTGCATCTCCATCCCAGCCGATCACCCAATTGGTTGCTCCGGTACAGACAACTGTTCCCGCTACCCCCACTCCCGTCAATCAGTCGGAGATCAAGGCATATGTTCTTGCCGCTGTCAGCGAAAAGACCGGTTACCCCAAGGAAGTACTTGACCCTGATCTCGATCTGGAAGCCGATCTTGGCATCGATACTGTCAAGCAAGCCGAGTTGTTTGCCGCCATCCGCGCGCAATATGGCATTGCCCGGCGCGAAGACTCGCGGCTTTCGGACTATAACACGCTTGCCAAAGTGTTCCGCTTCGTGGAGGAGTCGCTTGGTTCGGCACCCGTACCCCTGGAAGCTGCTCGGTCTATCTCCCAGTCCGATGCGCTGGTCGCGGCCGTGATTGAGCCGATAAAAGCCGCCACTGCGGTCCTTCCAAGCACCGAAGAGATTAAAACTTATTTGCTCTCTGCCGTCAGTGAAAAGACCGGTTACCCGACCGAAGTGCTTGACCTGGACCTCGATCTGGAAGCCGATCTCGGTATCGACACCGTCAAACAGGCTGAGTTGTTTGCTGCCATTCGCGCGCAATATGGCATCGCCCGCCGTGAAGATCTGCATCTATCGGAATACAACACACTCGCCAAAGTGATTCATTTCATGGAAGATGCCCTGAAACCTGTTACCCCATTGGAAACGAAGAGCGGACCCGAAGTTGAAACCCCGGTACCTGCCATGATTGTCGCTCCTTTAGCCCAAGCGGTGCAGGTTGCTGTTACACCGGCTCCCCCTCCCTCACCCCAAAAAACCGTCGACGGGCAGGCATCAGTACCAAGTGAACCTGAGGATGAATTACAGGAAATCAAGACCTACGTTTTAACACTGGTCTCCGAGAAGACGGGTTACCCTTTCGAAGTGCTCGACTTGAACCTGGATCTGGAGGCCGATTTGGGCATCGACACCGTCAAGCAAGCCGAACTATTTGCATCCATCCGGGAACATTTCGACATTCCGCGGCGTGAAGACCTGCGTCTTTCCGAATACAACACGCTTGCCAAGGTAATGGCATTTGTGGAAGTGGAGATAAAGGCTCACCAAGAAGCCATCAGGAAAGCCGCCGCGCCAGCACATGTGGTACCGCCTGACCTCGGCATGAGCGAAGTGGCTACCAGCATTGTGCGGCGCGTCCCCGTGCCGGCCCTGCGTCCACGCCTGGACCTGTGTACTCAGACCGGCATTGAACTGAGTGAAGGTCAGCGAGTCCTCGTGGTGGAAAGCAAAACCAAAACCGCCGAACCGCTCGTCCGGAAACTCGCCGCTCGGAAAGTGGATGTCCTGCGCCTGAGTGCCCGGCTGACTCTCGAAGATATTGGCGCCAAACTGAACGGCTGGTTGTCAGAAGGTCCCATCGCAGGCGTGTACTTCCTGCCTGCATTGGAGATCGAGCCCAGACTGGCCGAGATGAGTATCAAAGACTGGCAAGCCGGTCTGGAAGAACGGCTGTATAGCTTGTACACTATCATGAAAGCGCTGCCCGAAGAAGCCTTCCTGGTATGCGCCACGCACCTGGGCGGGTTGCACGGCTATTCCGCCGAAGGCGCTTCTGCCCCGCTGGGAGGCGCAGTCAGCGGCTTTGCCAAGGCTGTATCACGCGAACGGGAAAAAGCTTTCGTCAAGATCGTGGACTTCGAAACAACCGCCAAACCGGCAGTCATCGCTGCCCACCTGGTCGATGAAACCCTGCAAGATCCCGGGGCGCTGGAAATTGGCTGGGAGAAGGACTTACGCTATGGCATTGCCACCGTAGAACAACCCCTGCCGGCAGAAAAGAACTTTACCCTGGCACAAGGCAGCGTTTTCCTGATATCGGGTGGTTCCGGTGGAATCATCCGCCCGATTGTTGAGGACCTGGCACGGGCCACGCAAGGGACCTTCTACCTGCTCGACCGTGTCCCATTGCCTGCGGTGGACGACCCGGATATCCTGCGGCTCGCCAGCGATCGCGAAGGGCTGAAGAACGAATTGATCTCCCGTCTCACCCGGGACGGAAAAAAACCAACCCCGGTGCAAGTGGAAGGCGCGCTGTTTGGTATCGAGCGTTCCGCCACCACCTTGCAAACCCTGGGCATCATCGAACAGTTGGGCGGCAAGGCGCACTATCTAGCCTGTGATGTGACGAATCCTGCTCTGATCGATGAGGCCATCCAGAAAATCAAGGATGTTGAAGGCCATATCGATGTCTTCCTGCACGCGGCCGGAATGGAACGCAGCCGTAAACTGGAAATGAAACCGATCGAGGAATTCCGGCTGGTGGTATCGGTCAAGGCCGTCGGCTTCTTCAATCTTTTCAAAGCCATGGAAACCAGGGACATGCTCCCACGCGGTGTGGTTTTCTTCTCTTCGGTGGCTGGACGCTTTGGGAACTCCGGCCAGACGGACTACGCCGCCGCAAACGACCTGTTATGCAAGATCACCTCTGCCATCCGCAACCAGTACCCTGGAATCAAAGCCATTGCCATTGACTGGAGTGCCTGGGGCGGTGTGGGCATGGCTACGCGCGGTAACATCCCCACCTTGATGAAAATGGCCGGGATCGACCTGGTTCCACCCGAACAGGCGGCCCCGATGGTACAGGCCGAACTTCTGGCCAGTACCGGGGAAGCCATCATCGCCGGTTCTTTGGGTACCTTGCTCGAAGCACGCTGCCCGCACGGAGGCCTAAACCTGATAAAGGCCGATAGCGCTTTGCGCACTGGTCAGCCGGTACACAGCATGCTCAGCGACGTGAGCGATTTCGATCTTAACCGGGGCCTGACCCTGGAAGCCGAGCTCGACCCGAAAACCCAGCCTTACCTGTACGATCATAGCATGAATGGCATACCGGTCCTGCCAGGTGTGATGGGCATTGAAGGCTTTTCCGTCGCCGCCAAACATATCGGTTCGGTACTGGCCTCCAATAAAGACGGGCTTGATGTGGGTAGACTGGAGGATATCCATTTCCTGGCAGCGTTCAAATTCTACCGCAAGGAGCCACGCCGGGTGACATGGCGGGCACGCGCAATGCGAGAGCAGGATGGACTTGTGGTTTATGTTACTTTGGAATCGAGCCGCCTCATGAAGACTGGGGCCGAAAAACATATGCAGCATTTCAGCGGCAAGGTCCACCTGAAGTTGCATGAACCGGAAGTGCAGGAAACCAGCACCAATATCCCCAATTGGAATGCCAGCTATACCGTTCAGGCTGAAGATATCTACCACTTGTATTTCCACGGTCCCGCCTTCCAGGTTCTGGAAGGGGTGCAGCGCTCCGGTGAGAACGTGCTTGGCAAGTTGAATAAGAAACTGCCTGCCTTCACCAACGGAGAGCATGCCCTGCTCAGCACTCCCACCCTGGTGGAGTTATGCTTCCAGACCGCCGGAATCTGGGAAATTGGCAAGACCGGCATCATGGCTTTGCCTCGCTCCATTGAAAGCCTGACCCTTTACCACCAAAATGTCAACGGTGCAGCAATCTATGCCGAAGTAAAGCCGTTCCGTTCCGGGAATGGGGAACTGCATTTCGATGCTCGTGTGGTAGACTCCCAAGGCCGGCTTTATCTGGAGTTAAAGGAATACCGCACCACCCCCCTGCCGGTGACAGTCGAACCAAACCTGCTGGCGCCCTTGAAGGAGTTGATGAAGAACTCCTGAATTGGTTACGAAGAACCACTCCGCCCGCAGTTGGCTGCGGGCGGTTTTTTTACACTACAAGTATTATGTCTACCCCTATTTACTGGACGCTGGTTGACTCTCATCAAGCAGCTCTGGAAGCCAGGGGATTTCTCTCCCCTGCCGAATTCCAGAAGTATTCCACATTTCGATTCCCCAAGCGGCGTGATGAATGGCTTCTGGGACGCTGGACCGCCAAATTCCTGGCCCATAGTATCCTGGCATATCGGCATTTCTCTTTGAACCAAATTGAGATTTGTAACGCCCCGGAGGGCGCTCCATATATCCAACTTCCTGACAGGGATGCACCGGCGGAATGCCTGACCATCAGCCACAGCGGAAACTTGGCATTATGTGCACTGGCGACCGGTTTGGACCTGCAAGTTGGTACTGACCTGGAAAAGGTCGAAGCGCGCACTGAAACGTTCATCCTGGATTACTTTACCCCTTTTGAACGGCAGCTGGTGAACAACTACCCGGCTGAAACAAGGGCAATAGTTGTCACACTGATCTGGAGCGCAAAAGAATCCATGCTGAAAGCATTGGGCGTGGGTCTGCGCAGGGATACACGCATGGTGGAAGTGCATGGTCTGGATGGTCTCCTACCCACTGGCAAAGATCACGGCAAATGGCAAAAGATCCAGATTGGAGAAAAGCCAGCCAGCGACCGGATTTGGGCAGGCTGGTGGCAGCGCAGGGATCCTTTCATACTCACTTTGGCTGGATTTGCAGCCACGCAGGCAGAAATCCAATCAGCCCAGTTGGTGGAAAAGCAGATTGAATGATAAACAGCAATCAAGCACCTTACCGGTTTGGAGCCGAGAGGCTTTGAAGATAGAAAGAGAGGCACGATAATCGTGCCTCTCTTGATCGCCTTTCAAGATATTCAAGCAGACGATTATTTATTGTACGCGTTGACGATAAAGGCTGGCGCCGCGGTAATCCGCTGGGTATTGCCATAAGGATCTATGTAATAAGCACGCACGTAGACTCGTAAAAACACTTGCCCGGCGACCAATGGATTGAAATACCAACTGATCGTGCATGTCTGCTTGTGGGCCAGGTTGGCAGTGCTGGGGCAATCATTGAATGGATTCTGGGTCACCCCCCACCCATTGGGGACGGCCAGATTGGCAACAACTTGTAGAGGAACAAAGCTGGAGTTTTCAACCCGGGCACGGAAGATAAACTGTTTTCCAGTAGGTACCGTTTCTGCATAGGTAGCGATATCATTACCAATGAGCGTCACATTCATCGTAGGATACAAAGGGGCCAGAGGCACAGTGCTGGTGTTTGTGACGATCGATCCATTAGACTGGGTTTGCCACGTATAAGTGGGCAATACGTTGAACAGAAACGCCGGTGATCCAGTAATGCGGTTGGCATTGCCGTTGGAATCCGTATAATTACCACGGACATATACTCTTAAATAAACCTGTCCGCTGACCTGTGGAGTGAACACCCAGGTAAGTGTACACAAGCTTCCGACAGCCAGAGTGCCGCAATTATCATATTTATCGTTAACATCCCAACCGGACGGGGCAGTCAGGTTGGCAACAATCTGTAAAGGCACATTTCCGGAATTTTGGACTAAAGCCTGAAGAGTGAGTTTATTGCCAGTGTAAACCGTCGACGTGTAAAAACTGCCGCCTGAAAGGAGTGTCACGTTCATATTTGGTAACGCCGCAGCTGCTTGCGCCTGGATTGAAGGTTGTAATATTCCGCTTCCAATCAGGGCGAGAGCCAGTGCCAAATTGACAACAAAGAATCTGCGCAAATGGTTAAACATTTCTTTTACCTCTTTTGGATGGGTGTTTCTTCTGAATTCAAACCAAATTGGCTCTTTTGAGCGATGGGCAAAATGATTGTAGCACAACGATCAAGTACTTACAAGGATGCCGAAATTGGCGACTTGGGACATTTTTTACCCCCAACTTATCAATTTTACCTGGTGAATCTATCGGATAATGGTTTGGGAGCTCCGGAAATTGTCGCTGTAAGGAACGAAATCCAAATCAGGCCTCTTTTTACTGGAGAACTTGCGTTGGGATGTATCGCTGCAAAGCTACCGGAAAGACAATCCCTTGCATTTCCAAGGACCGGACCCGCTGCATGAAGGCACAACCCCTCAAAATGTGGATTGCCAGATCCACTACGTGGCGGTTCTGGGGCGCTTCCAGGTAAGTGGCCTTGACCCAATTATTGAAGGCGCCCATGGAAGGGCCTGTCCAGATCTGATAATCCATCTCACGCCCTTTTTCCCCCGCTACTGACCAGCGTGAAGACAACCCCAGATACCATCGAAAAACGAGTGCCATTTTATCTTTCGGGTTGGCATTGCCCCGTTCCACCTGGCGCGGGTCACGTTCCATGAAAAATTTGACCGTATCATCCCAAATGGACTCAAAGTCACGTTTGAAAACAGTTTTTTCGATTTTTTCACGTTCCTGTTGCGGGACCTCTTCCCAAGCACCATAGCGCGTGTAAAGTTCGTACAACTTTTGCGCCCGCATTGCGAACATGGTACCACGCTTGAGGACCTGTACCCTTACTCCCATCTCGAACATGTCTCCCGCGGGAGCCATGGCAACATCCGCCATTTCCATCTGCCCCAAAAGGTTACGGGTATGCTCCGAAGCGCCCGATTCCAGGCAGGACTGATTGACTGAACCCGTAACCACGTAGGCTGCTCCCAGCGTGAAAGCTGCCAGCGCAGCCTCCGGAGTACCTATGCCTCCGGCTGCGCCAATCCGCACCGACTGGATATATTGACGAATTTCCTGCACCTGGTCACGCAAGGCAATGAACGCAGGCAGCATGCATATAAGCGGGCGGTTGTCAGTGTGCCCACCCGAATCGGCTTCCACGGTAATATCATCCGCCATCGGGACCTTTTGGGCAAGCTGCGCCTGTAAAGGTGTAATCTTGTTTGTCTGCACCAACTGGGCGAGCAAGTCAGCCGGGGCGGGATCCAGGAAACGTTGCGCCATTTCCAGACGAGAGAGCTTGGCAATGATGCGGTTGCCAATCACAACCTGCCCATTGGAGCCCTGTGAAAGGCCGGCAACGCGGTATTGCACCAACGGTGCTGTCAGGGCGAGGTACGCGGAGGCTTCTATAACCCGGATTTGATGTTTCAGGTAGAGCTCAACCACCCTTGCTTCGAGCAGAGGTTCGTTCGGACTGTTGAGCAGGTTGAAGGCATACGGCCCTTCCGGTAGTGCAGCTTTAATTTTCTGAATGGCCGTTTCTATACTGCCCAGGGATACCCCTCCTGCACCGAAAGAACCCAGCAAACCGGCTTTACCCAGGGCAATCACCATATCTTCTGTGGAAATCCCGTTGGCCATGGCTCCGGCGCAATAGGCATAGCGAGTGCCATAGGTTTTGCAAAAGGATGGGTCACCAAGATTATTCATGGGCAAGGCAGATACAACGCCCATAACATCCGGTCCTGTCCCGGTCAGGCCGGGTTTTCCTCCCGTTGCGAGACCAATGTTTCCGTGTTCTTCGACCACCCAAATGGGCTGGTCAAGTTCCAATAGGGCGCGGCGCATGGCATCAATTGATAAATTTATCTTCTCCTTTTCGCCCTGCCAGGCGAACCCGGTCAATCCTTTTGCGCCGGTATAAGCAAGTACGGTTTCCAATTGCGACTCCTTAACATTCTAGGGATAAGTCTTATACGATAACCCTTTATGGACTGGTTCGGTGCGAGGATAAAAACAGTCTTCCGAACTCTCAAACAGGGGAGTCAAACCCAGAAAAAACGGCTTCCGTGCAATAAGTTTTAGAGAAAAAGAAGGAAAAAAGAATAAAGATCTGAGATAACGAACTCCACCATAAGGTTCAGCAGTCTCTTTACATTAAGAAATATCCTTGGTATCTTTGCGTCGGCCGACTGCCCACCAGTATGGCTTTGCAAAGCCTCCACTAAAGGAAAGCCGCTGATGGCATGAGAAGCAAAAATCATTCTAACTTATTACACATATTTGGCAAGTAGATAGGTACTATTGACGCAATACTCAAAGCGTGCTATTAGCTATAATTAGATATTTCTTATCTTGAAAATCTCATAAATTTACGTCGAGGCATTTTTGCAATGTCTGAGAAACAAATATCGGAAAACGCTTAACAAACAATTTACCAAAGGATAAATTAAGCGTTGCGGCACGATTGCTGTATATACAGGTATCGTGTTGGCAATAATGCACAAGCGAGGCAAAATGACAGATTCCCCTACTATCGCAAGGCTGACAATTAAAACCGGGACAGATTCTGGGAAAGTTGTGGAGCTCACAAAGGGCGAGTTGGTCATCGGTCGCAGTGCTCCGGCCAGCTTGATCATCGATAATCCGGAAATTTCCCGGCGGCACGCCCGTTTGTCATTTCAAAAGGGTAATTATATTCTGGAGGACCTGGGCAGCAGCAATGGAACTTTTGTCAATGGAAAGCCTCTCCTGGATTCCCAGGTGCTGACCGATGGCACCGAGATCCGCTTGGGCGGCGAGATCAGGTTGATATTCAACCAGCCGCTTTCCGGGGCACAGCCTCCCCAGCAAGAAAGCTCTTCCAAGACCATGCTGGAAACTGTCCCATCCCTGGATGGAGGACAGGCCTCCACTATGAACTTTCCTCCCAGCTTGCTTGTCACAATCGCCGGACAGGAGACAAAAAAATATTCGCTTTCCAAGGATCGCGTAACCCTTGGCCGCGCTGATGATAATGATATTGTGGTGGCTTCGCAGATCATGTCACGCCATCACGCCGCCTTTGAGAAAACCTCGCTTGGGTATGAAATTGTCGTGTCCCCTGGTGTCATCAATACGCTCACCTGCCAGGGTAGCCCGGTAGCTGACCGGCGGTTATTGTCACACGCAGATGTCCTGCGCATCGACAGCGAATTTCCGGGCATGATGGTCAGCATGACCTATCTGGCGCCTTCACAAGCCGCTAACAGCCTTTCCACGGTGGAGTTTGGCGAGAAAGAACAGCTTACGCTTGGGCGTGATCCGGCTAATAATGTTATTTGCGATAACCCACGCGTCTCACGTTTCCACGCCCAGGTGACCCGAGTGGGCCGGCGTTATTACATTACCGACCTGCGAAGTACAAACGGCACCTTCGTCAATGACAAGCGTGTTGCAGGCAATGTGTGGCTCAACCCGCAAGATACCATCCGCATTGGCCCTTATAAACTAGTCATGGGTGAAGACCAGTTCACCCGTTATGACGAGACGGAAGGAATGCGGGTGGAAGCCTATCACTTGAACAAGTGGGTGCGCAAGGATCTCAACCTGTTGCAGGATATCTCGCTGGTGTTTCAGCCGCGCGAGTTTATCGTTGTGGTGGGGCAAAGCGGCGGCGGCAAATCCACCCTGGTGGATGCCATTGCCGGTTACCGTCCGGCTACCCAGGGCCGGGTCTTTGTCAACGGCATAGACGTCTACCAGAACTTCGATGCCATCCGTAACGATATCGGTTACGTGCCGCAAAAAGACATCATTCATATGGAGTTGACGGTCTATCAGGCTTTGGATTTCGCCGCCCAATTGCGCATGCCGAAAGACACCAGCAAGGCCGAGCGGGATAAGCGCATCATGGAAGTGCTGAACGAACTGGACCTGACACATCGCAGGGATGTTCAGATCAGCGGATTGAGCGGCGGACAGCAGAAGCGCGTCTCCATTGGTGTTGAACTACTGACACGCCCGGGCCTGTTCTTCCTGGATGAACCAACCTCGGGTCTTGATCCCGGCACCGAGACCGCCTTTATGCACCTGATGCGCCGCCTGGCAGACCAGGGCCGAACGATTATCATGATCACCCACGCCACCAAGAATGTGATGTTGGCAGACAAGGTGGTATTTCTGGCGCGCGGCGGGCATGTGGCCTGGTTCGGACCGCCGGATGAGGCTCTCACTTATTTCGACCAGTACCGCAGCGCACAGGACCGCCGAGTACGCGCCATGGAGTTCGATCAGATCTACGCCATCCTCGACAATCCCGATAAAGGCAAGGGCAAGGATTGGGGTGACCGCTTTATGGCAAGCTATGTATTCGCCAAATATATCGTCGAGCCATTGCAATCAACCCAGCAGAAAGGGGCTGCGCTAGCCCAACCTGTTAAAAAGCAAGCGCACAAAGGCGCCCGCATCTCATCGCTGCGCCAGTTCTTTGTGCTTTCCGCCCGAAATGTCACCATATTACTGCGGGATCGCTCCAGCCTGACACTGATGCTGGCCGTCCCCGTCGGTGTGGGCGCGCTTTCCATTATTTTGTCGTTTGTGATGGGTAGGGACTCCTACTCGTATGTTGGAGGAAAACCCGCTAACGCCGGGATCACCCTGTTCCTATTATCGCTGTTTGCCTTGCTGGTGGGCGGCATGTCTCAAATGAGGGAGTTCGTAAAAGAGGCCGATATTTACCGGCGTGAGCGATTGGTTAACTTAAGAATACTCCCCTACGTAACCTCAAAGGTATGGGTGGCAATGCTGCTGGCATTCTGGCATGCTTTGGCGTATACCATATTGCAGTATATTTCTTTTAAAATGCCGGGAGGCCCACTCGATTTTCTCGAGGTATACATCACCCTGGTTTTGGCTGTGATTACCGGCATGATGTTGGGACTGTTGGCTTCGGCACTCTCTCCCAACGCCGCCTCCGCGCCGTTGACCTTAATAACAATGCTCATACCGTTGATCGTATTGAGCGGCGCGCTTGCCCCCGTGCCATCCAGTATCAGCCAGATAGCCTCCACCCGCTGGGCATTCCAAAGTCTGATCGGCATAAGCGGAATGGGCTCTGATGTGGCGGCCGACCCATGCTGGCAATTGGATAAAACCCTGCGCACATCCATGGACCTGGATGCAAAATCCTACTTCCAATGCAAGTGCATGGGCGTGCAGATCTTCAACCAGAATTCTTGTAATTTCCCTGGGCTACCTGAATTTTATACCCCTGAGATCAACCAGCTTCCTCCCGCGGAACCTGCTGCCCTGCCCGCCCAGCCACCTCAACCGGTCATCCCGGCCGCGCCCACGCCGCCAGCAAACAATTTCGACCAGGTCCAGATGGCCCAATATCTGAATGCGCTGGTTTCCTACCAGAATGACGTAAAGAATATCCAGGACAATTATCAAAACCAAATGGATCTATACCAGGTTATGGCGGATGTTTACAAGAGTCAAATAACCAAGTACCAGGAAGACCTGGCCAAATATGATGTCGCCCGCATTTCCGCCGTCAACACGGCCGAGGGTACCATTCAGGGCATTTCCGATTCCTATAGTTGGGCGTTTGTGAACAAGAATGACCCGAAAATCTATTTCCCCTGGTTGTTCAAAACGTGGCTCGCCCAAGTCGAGATTGTGGCCGTGTATTTCCTGGTCATCCTTTACTTGATAAAGAGAAAAGATGTTAAATAACCCCTCGATTTATTACACTTTCTTCTTGTGCTGCACTTCTTTTGCGAGGAACCAACATGGATAAAAAGAATATCCCCTTTTTCACGGTCCTGCTCTTGCTGCTCTGCCTGGCATCCGGCTGCAATGCCAATCATCTTGACTCGATGGCCTTGACTCTTACACCGTTGAGTGCGGCCGTGGCAGGCACCGCCACAGCCCAGACTGCCAATGTGGGCGGCGCGGCCGATCAGGTCGCAACCGCTGTTTACAAGGCCACAGCCCAGAGCGCTAACATCTATGCGACCGAAACCTCCATGGGTTCGCTCAATGACGCATCCCGGCTGGCAACTGCAACAGTAATTGCCCCGGTGGTGGCCGAACTTCCCCGTTACAACATCAACCCGGGCCAGGGCTATGTGGCCTGGGTACATAAGCCGGTCACCATTGATTTGAATGGTTATCAGCAATCTGGCTACGCCAATGATTACCAACAGATCACTGCCAAGGATTTCGTAATGGCAGCCGATATCACCTGGTATACCTTTGACAGTCTGTCAGCCTGCGGGTTCATGTTCCGGTCGAATGGAAATCGCAACAAGCCAAGCCAGTACATGGTGATCATCACACGTTTTGCCACCGGCTACGCAGCCTTCACCGCCACAGTAGATGGAGAAATGAGCAATATGCGGACATTTTATCTTGCTGGAGCAGATAAATCTTTTAACTGGTTCAACAATGCCACCAATCGTCTGGCGATCGTGGTGCACGGAGCACTGATCGATGTTTATACTAACGGTGAGTTGATTGGCGAAGTGGATACCACCCAACCGCCTCCAGATTCTATGCAGTCGCCTCCCAGTCTCGAAATTCCCAAGAATGGCACCCCCCAGCAATTACAGGAGTACCAAAATCTGATCGATCAGACCAGCCAAAAATTCAGCGTGGAGCAGTCTCAGATGGCTAATGCAAAGATGAATTTTGCCAAGAACAAGCCTATTTTCTCTGAGGGTCTGTTGGGCTTCGTGGATGTCAGCCAATCAGGAGAGTCAAAATGCACTTTCAGTAATGGCTGGCTTTTTATTCTCAATAGATAACACTACTTTGCGTAATCCACAGCACGAGTCTCACGAATAACCGTAACCCGGATTTGGCCCGGGTATTGCATGGTTTCCTCGATCTTCTTGGCAATATCACGTGCCAACCGGGTCGCCTCCAGATCGTCAATCTCTTCCGGCTTGACGATGATACGCACTTCACGCCCGGCCTGGATCGCATACGCTTGCGAGACACCCTTGAAAGCGGTCGCCATATCTTCGAGAGTGCGGATGCGTTTGATGTAAGCTTCCAGATCTTCACGGCGAGCGCCGGGACGTGCCCCCGAAATTGCATCCGCTGATTCAGCGATCACAGCTTCCACGCTCTCCTGCTCGACCTCGTGATGGTGCGCAGCGATGGCATTGACCACCTGCGCGCTTACACCGTAGCGTTTGGCGTATTCCGCGCCTAGCAAGGCATGCGTACCTTCCTGGTTGTGATCCATGGCCTTCCCCAGATCGTGCAGGAAACCAGCTTGGCGGGCAACTTCTTCGTTGGCGCCCAGTTCAGCCGCCAATATCCCGGAAAGTTTGGCAACTTCAACGGCATGAGCCAATTGGTTCTGACCATAGGAGGTGCGGTATTTGAGCCGCCCCATCATGTGCATTACTTCCGGATGCAGGCCGGTAACCCCGGCATCGAAGGTGGCCTGTTCCCCGGCTTCCACGATAACTTTATCCACTGCCTTCTGTTCATCTTCCAGCACTTTTTCGATGTGCGCTGGATGGATACGGCCATCCAGGATCAATTTAGACAAGGCACGCCGGGCTACTTCCCGGCGGACCGGCTCGAAGCAGGAGATGGTCACAGCCTCGGGGGTATCATCCACAATGACATCCACTCCGGCAGCCTGCTCGAAGGCGCGGATATTCCGTCCGTTGCGTCCCACAATGCGGCCTTTCATTTCTTCATTCGGCAACGGCACAAGGGAAGTGGTGAATTCCGCTACGTTTTCAGTTGCAACGCGCTGGACGGAATCGGCGATAAGCTTGCGGGCGCGTTTCTCGCCCTCTTCACGCGCCTCGGTCTCAATTTGGCGGATGATGCGGGCCATGTCACCCCGTGCATCTTTTTCAACCTCAGCCAACAGAAGCACGCGCGCCTCTTCTGTATTCATCTGGGCCACGCGTTGGAGTTCTTCCATTTGCGTTTGATGCAATTTCTCTATTTCGTTGGCACGCTTGTCAACCGCACTCTGGCGTTTATTCAGGGTCTGTTCGCGCTGTTCCAGTCGTTCCACGCGCCCATCCAGTTCAGTTCGGCGGTGCTGTAGACGCTCCTCTTCACGAGTCAATTCCGAACGCAGGCGGTTAATCTCAGTTTCCGCCGCTTGTGAAATCTTGAGCGCATTATCACGTGCCTGAAGTTCAATGATACGCGCTTGCTCACGGGCCTGCTCTGCTACATCGTCAGCCTTTTCTCGCTGCTGGCGCTGCATCTTTTCAGACTGGGTATGGCTGATGTAATAGCCTATGGCGAGGCCTACAACCAAGGTCAAGCCAGCAATCACAATGGCGATAATTGAGTTCATGGATATTCCTCATTTTCAGATATACTCCCGGAGTCCGCCGTCTGGGTTTCTTTCCAGACTTCAGAGACGACCGGGGCTAGGGTTCCGTACGAGAAGCCGCGCCGGGCGAGAAAACCACTTAGCTTCTGGCGGAATGCGGGCCATTCCAGGCCTGCTAACCGGCGTGCGTATTTACGGGCAGTCGTGAAAGCCAGATCTGCCTCGTTCACTTGCGTATCCAATACAGTTTTAACGATCTCGTCACTGATACCTTTTCTTCGTAACTCCATTCGCAAGGCTGGTTTACCACGCGGACGGAAAGCGTTGCGGTTTTCCACCCAGGCACGGGCAAAAGCTTCATCATTGACCGAGCCAGTGCTCTGGAGACGATTCAGTGTTTCTTCAATAAGTGACTCAGAGATCCCACGTCTTAAAAGGTTCTGGCGCACTTCCTCCGAGGAGCGAGGCCGGTAACTCAGGAAGTGCAGGGCTTTCTGGTACGTAATTTCACGCTCATCCTGTTCTAACAAGCCAGCAATTTTCTCTTCGCCAAGGTCCTGCCCCACCCTGAGCCAGGCAGCTACCACGGCGGTCAAGCCGAAGGCGAATTCCCCGTCCAGGTAAATGTTCACCCGTTTGGGATTTTTTTGCTGGGGTTCAATCGCCGAAATCCGTTGTGCCATGTTTAAAAACGCACAGCCGCAGGCCGCCATTTTGGGAGGCCACGGCTGTGGAAATTGACCTGGATTTACGCCTGTGTCCGCACCCCATTCCGGGTAAAAAGACACAGATTAAATTTCGGGAGCAGGTAACGATTCAGTTACCCCCGGCGGAAGGGTTGGGAGGCCATTTGTCTCTTAATAGAAACCGATTCCATTGATTGTGAAATTTCATCTTCGATTCAGACACCCAGACTTCCCAAAGAAACTGCCCTGATTTCGGGTCAGGGGCGCACCCATGATTTTCCAGGAATTCAATTTTCAAGTCGTGGCCGCTGTCATGCAAGTATTTTTTGTAAAGCGGCTTCCATCCATACAATTTAAACGTATTATACACGAAACCGACGTATTGTTGCAAATTTCAGGGTCTCTGGGAATGGCCGATTAAGGAAGGAAGAATGGGTGTAGGATGGTTGTCAAGGTTTCTAAGGCAAGCCGTTCAAAATAATAGTGACAAAAGAAACTATCTTCCAGGTATGACCTGTGTAATAATAACCCTGTCAATTTGTACTTTTCGTGTCTCAACTATGGAGGTCATATGCCTAAAGTCACAGATCAGGAAGCCCGGGAATATCATCATCTGAATGGGAAACCGGGCAAGATCGCCGTCGTCCCGACCAAGCCGATGGACACCCAGCGCGACTTGAGCCTGGCCTATACTCCCGGTGTCGCCGTCCCGGTGCTTGATATCGAAAAGGATCCAGAAGCTGCCTACGAGTACACTTCCAAAGGCAACCTGGTGGCGGTCCTCACCAATGGAACCGCCATCCTGGGCCTGGGCGACCGGGGCGCACTGGCCAGCAAACCCGTTATGGAGGGAAAGGGCGTCCTTTTCAAAAGATTCGCAGACGTGGATGTCTTCGACATCGAAGTGGACTCCCACGATCCGGATGAAGTCATTATGGTGGCAAAAGCCATCGCCCCCACCTTCGGGGGAATCAACCTGGAAGATATCAAAGCCCCCGAGTGCTTCTACATCGAGGAAACCCTGAAAGGAATGTTGGATATCCCGGTCTTCCACGATGACCAGCACGGTACCGCCATCATCTCTTCTGCTGCACTGGCAAATGCGCTGGACGTGGTTGGCAAGAAGCACGCCGATATCAAGATGGTCATCTCCGGAGCGGGTGCTTCCGCCATCTCATGCGCCAACCTGGCCATGCGCTGGGGCGTGCAGCGCAAGAACATCATAATGCTGGACAGCAAAGGCGTCATCTATAAGGGCCGCACAGAAGGCATGAACAAGTACAAGGAACCCTTTGCCGTGGATACCGACATGCGGACCCTAGCAGAGGCCGTGCGCGGCGCAGACGTCTTCTATGGCCTTTCGGTCGCCAATGTCCTGACCCCCGACATGGTCCGGACCATGGCCGACCGCCCCTTCATTTGTGCCATGGCAAACCCCGATCCTGAAATCAATTACGAACTAGCCAAGGAAGCCCGCCCGGATGTCATCGTCGCCACCGGTCGTTCTGACTGCCCCAACCAGGTCAACAACGTGCTGGGTTTTCCTTTCATCTTCCGCGGCGCCCTGGATGTCCGTGCCAGTGCCATCAACGAAGAAATGAAATTCGCCGCCTCCAAGGCCCTCTACGACCTCACCCGGGAAGATGTCCCCGATTACGTGCTGCGCGCTTACGGCGTCGACAGTCTCAAGTTCGGGGTCGATTACATCATCCCCAAGCCGCTTGACATGCGCGTGATGTTGTGGGAATCCACCGCAGTAGCCAAAGCCGCCATGGAGACCGGCGTCGCCCGCAAGATGGTCGATATCGACGAGTATCGCGATCAACTGGCCTTCCGTCAAGGCAAGGGCGCGCGCGTCCGCTATTTCATCACCCACAAGGCCCAATCCGCCAAACCCAAGAAACGCATCGCTTTTGGAGAAGGCGAAGAGACCAAAATCATCCGCGCGGCCGCCCAGGTCCTGGACGAAGGCATTGGTATCCCCATCCTGATCGGCCGTCCGGAGGTCATCCGGAAAAAGATCAAGGATATGGCGCTTGACCTGGACTGTGCCATCGTTGACCCCAATAACTTTGCGCACTTTGAAGAATATGTTCAAGCGTTCCACGAACTGCGCGCCCGCAAGGGCATGGTCCTGCCAAAAGCCTACAAGCAAGTCTGCGAGCCAAACGTGTTTGGCCCCATGATGGTAAAGATGGGCGAGGCGGATGCCTATGTGGCCGGCCTCACCTACGAGTACCCGGAAGTCATTAAACCCGCCTTGCAGATCCATCGCACCCGCCCAGGCTCCCGCCTGGTGACCGGCGTCTACATCATGATCGTCGATGACCGGGTTTTCCTGTTCACCGATGCCACTGTCAACATCGAGCCAACCGCCGAAGACCTGGCCGAGATCGCCTGCCGGGCAGCCGAGTTCGCCAAACAACTCGAACTCGAACCCCGCATCGCCTTCCTGTCCTTTTCCAACTTCGGTTCAACCGAACACCCGCTAACGGCCAAGGTTCGCAAGGCGGTGGAACTGGTCAAAAAAGAGCGCCCGGACCTGGTGGTGGACGGCGAAATGCAGGCGGATACCGCCATCGTGTCAGAGATCGTCGAGCAGCGCTACCCCTTCAGCAAGGTCAAGAATGCCAACGTACTGGTATTCCCTTCGCTCGAATCGGCCAACATCGCCTACAAACTGCTCGCCCGTCTGGGCAATGCTAAGGCCATCGGCCCGATCCTGCTCGGCACGGGCGCACCCATCCACGTCCTGCAGACCGGCGACGAGGTGGATTCCATCGTCCAGGTGGCCGCTGTTGCCGCCATGGACGCCATGAGCCGCGCATAATCCCCCCTCCCCAACCCAGACCTGACAGGTTTTTCCCACCTGTCAGGTCTTTTTTTGTGCTAGAATAAACCTATGTCTGCCCCTGAACCCGTTGAATCTCCAACCATGCGTACCCACCGACGCCAGCTTGCATGGCAAATCCTGGTGCCGTTCTTCGTGGTAACGGCATTTATTTTTTTCGTAGCCGTTTTGGTCGCCACGGGCGCGACTGCGACCCGCGCTTGGGCGGATGTTTCGACCATCTGGGTGCTTGCCCCGATGCTGGTCTTTGCCCTGCTGTTTGTGGCTGTGCTGGGCGTTCTCATCTATGGGATTGCCAAACTGTTACAGGTAACACCCCGCTACACCGGCAAAGCCCAGGATTTCTTCGCGCTGCTTTCCAGCTGGGCGCGCATAATCTCTGACGGGGCCGCCAAGCCATTTGTCTGGTTCCAGCAGGCCGGAGCCATTCTAAAATTCATATTTAAACTGTAGGGACAACCTGCCTCTACTCCGAAAATAACAAAGTAGCATGAATCATCCCAGGCGGACACAGATGTCCGCTCCTAGTCAAGGAAGGAACATTCCATGCAAGAAAATGCCATAACCCCTTTAGAAGATCAACCCGATGATTCGTGGAAAATCCAGACACTGGTAGTCGGCGGCGTGTTGGGCATGCTGGTCGGTCTGGGAGGCGCCTACCTGTTGACCAAGCGCGCCGAGCAGAAGGGCACGCGACTGTCCATAACCCCCGGCAAGGGCGTACAACTGGGTGTGTTGATGGCCGGGTTGCTGCGCTCCATTTTGTCACTGGGTGAGGATTGACCGGTCAGTCCAGACACTACTCATTACCCGGTTGACCGCAATTTCCAATATTAAGCGCCTCCGCATTCCCGTCCGGGACAGCGGAGGCAACGTTTTTTTGAGAAAGGAGGTTACCGTGAAAGCAGCCATCATCCTTCAACCCAAACAAATTGAAATGCAAGAGCTGCCGTTACCGGAGCCTGCTCCAGGTGAGTTGCTTATTCGGGTAATGGCCAGCGGCATTTGCGGGACGGACGTGCATATTTTCCAGGGAGAATACCTGGGCAGTTATCCAATCATCCCCGGCCATGAATTTTCCGGGGTGATCGAGCAAGTTGGCAGCGCAGTGACCCGCTTCAAGGTTGGCGACCGGGTGGCAGTGGAACCCAACCTGCCCTGCGATAATTGTGTCAATTGCCTCAACAACCGTCAAAATTTCTGTCTCAACTGGCAGGCAGTGGGTGTGACCCGGCCTGGTGGAATGGCCCAATTCGTCAGAGTGCCAGAAAAGGCCGTCTTTTCCATCGGGGATTTACCCTTCGAACAGGGGGCTTTCATGGAGCCATTATCGTGCGTGTTGCACGGGCTGGAGCGGCTCGATCTGGCAGTGGCATCCAGAGTCCTCTTGCTGGGTGCCGGGCCAATCGGGCTGCTGCTCCTGCAAGGACTGCGCCTAAATGGAGCAGCCGAGGTAGTGGTGGTGGACAAGAATCCCGATCGGGCTGCCCTCGCTCAAAGCCTGGGTGCCAACCGCAGCCTGACCCGCCTGAACGAGCTCGAACGAGACGCTTATGATGCGGTTGTGGATGCCACCGGGGCAGTGGCAGTGATGAGCCGGACACCGGATTTCGCCCGCCCGGGAGGAAAGGTCCTTCTATTCGGAGTGCCTGCCAGCGGGCAAAACATGACGATAGAGGCATTCCCGATCTTCCGAAAAGGGCTGACGATCCTGTCTTCGTATACATCCCTGCGAAATTCCTATCAGGCGCTTGGCCTGTTGAAAAGCAGGCAGGTGTCGGTGGAGAGATTGATTTCGCATCGCCTGCCGCTGGAGGAATTGCAGCGAGGAATTGAATTGATCGAAAGAGGCAGTGAGCCGGTTTACAAAGTAATGATCCTGCCGAACGGGTAGAAGAACGGCTCTCGTAAAAAGGCGATCTGGTGGATCGCCTTTTTCCTTAACTGGCCCCAAAAATATGATTCACCAGTTGCTTATGCGCCAGTCCCACTTGCCGGCCAGACAATCGGATTTTCCGGGCAGCGTTCTATCTTCAAATCCATGCTGTTCCTTCCGCCCAGCCGGTTATTCAAACGGTTGTCCGAAGCGTTCCCGGTTGGCCACCTGACCCAAGGGCTTGCGATTCTTCCGGCCCTTGCCCAACTTTTTGACCGGGTAGCCGAAAGGCAGGATCGCTATGACCTCCACTTCTGGAGGGATCTCCAGGAGCGGCTTGATCTGTTCCAGGTTCTGGAAACCGACCCAGTTGGAACCAACCCCTTCGGACCAGGCCGTCAGGATCATTGACTGGATGGCGCGGCTGGCGTCGGACACGGCATAAGGCGACTTGTCCATGCCAACCACGACCGCCAGCGGCGCCTGGGCAATATACGGACCAGTGCGAGCCAGTTCTCCCAGTTTCTTCAAGGTGTCGTGATTCTCCACGACGATAAAATGCCAGGGCTGCCCGTTTATGCTGCTGGCGGTCAGCCAGGCAGATTCGACGATCCTGCGAACCACTTCCGCAGGGATGGGCTTATCCTGATATGCACGTACTGCCAGAACAGTCCGTACCGTTTCAAAAACTTCCATTGCAGATCTCCTTTCAAAACAGAACGACGAGTGTGGAATTATTTTCTCGAAACGCACCGCTAGAATCTACTGGCACAAAGGACCGCTCAGGCCCGCCTGCACACGAGGCCTTTCAAATAGGACCCCTCAGGGAAATTAAGCGCCACTGGATGATCGGGCGCTTGCTCGAGATGGGCAAGGATCTGGGCGTCCACGCCCGCGTCCAGGGCAGCCGAGGCGACGATCTTCTGGAATAGGGCCGCATCCACCCCGCCTGAGCAGGAACAGGTGACCAGCAGTCCGCCCGGGCGCAGCAGCTTGAAAGCCAGCAGGTTGATATCCTTGTAGCCGCGCGCGGCCTTTTCAGCCTGGGCAGTGGTTGGGGCAAACTTGGGCGGGTCGAGCACGATCAGGTCGAAGGAAAGCGCCTCGTCACGGAATTTGCGCAGGAGTTGGAAGACATCCCCTTCCAGGACGGAGTGACGCGCATCGTTCGGCGAGTTGAGGGCAACGTTTTGTCGGCATAAAGCCAGCGCCTCGCCGGAGGCGTCCACCGAAAGTACCGATTTCGCGCCGCCTGCCAGGGCGTTGACGGTGAACCCGCCCGTGTAGCAAAAACAGTCCAGCATGTCCCGGCCTTCAGCCAGGCTGCGGACACGCAGACGGTTTTCCCGCTGGTCGAGGTAAAAGCCGGTCTTGTGACCGGTTTCCAGGTTGACGCTGAATTTCAGGTTGTTTTCGAGAATGAAGAAGGGGGAAGGGGGAAGGGCGCCGCGTAAAGGACCGGTTCGCTGGGATAATCCTTCCAACTCGCGCACATCGGCATCCGAGCGTTCGTAAATGGATTGCAGGCCGGTTTCCTCAAGCAGAATGTCGCCGGTCGCCTCGCGCCAGAACTCAGCCCCGGTGGAGAGGAACTGAATCACCAGGGTATCCGCGTAGCGGTCCACAATAAGACCGGGCAGGCCATCGGATTCGGCGTGAATTAAGCGCAATGCATCCGTGGCGGGTGTCAAGTACCACTCAGCACGTGCAGCTATTGCAGCATGGATACGCCTGCGGAAGAAATCCGCATCGACCGGTTCGGCCGGGTCGAAGGTCCAAACGCGTGCCCGGATCTGGGAACTCGGGCTGAAGGCGGCGCGCGCCAGGAACTGTCCCCCGGCAGCCAACAGGTCAACGGTCGCACCGGAAGCGGGGTCTCCATCCACGCGGGCGACCGCACCGGAGAAGATCCACGGGTGACGGCGCAGGAGGCTTTTTTCTCGGCCGGGTTTGAGATAAAGTGTGGGATTAACTGGCATCTGGATTAAACCGTTCCATCCAGCGTTCGATGTTATGGAGTGAAGAATAACCGTACTGGCTGTATAAGCCGTGGGCATCCCGTGTGGCGAGCAGCCAACGGTGCAGGCCCTGCAACTCGGGATGCGCCAGAATGCTCTCCATCAGCCATTTGCCGATGCCGCGGCCGCGGTAATCCTCATGGACAAAGACATCACACAACCAAGCGAAGGTGGCATAATCAGTAACGATGCGCGCCATGGCAACCATGCTGTTTTCTTGGTATACACCAAAGACCAGTGAGTTACGCAGAGCACGTTCGATGATGGAGCGGGTGCGATTTTGCGCCCAATAAGATCGTGACAGGAACCCGCAGACCGCCTCCAAGTCAACACGGTGTGGGTCGGTGCTGATGGTCAGGTTGTCTTTGGTGACCTCAAAAGGAGCGCTCATAAGCATCTAAATCCGAGGTGGACATAACCTTCCACCGAAAAGGGCTGTTCGCCATTACGAGCTATTGAATGATCCCGATGGCGCGGCCGGCCTGTTCAATGACGCCGAGGGCATAATCGATCTCTTCCGGCTCATGCGCAGCCGTGACGGTGGCGCGCAGGCGGGCCTGCCCTTCCGGGACGGCCGGGGAAACCACCGGCAGCACGAAAAGATCCTTGTGCTGGCAGGCCTGGGTCAGCGTATAGGCGCGCTCATCCGTGCCGCACAACACCGGGACAATCACGGTGGTGGTCAGCATGGTATCGAAGCCGGCCTTCTTCAAACCATTGATAAACTGCCTGCCATTGGCATTAACCTTCCCGATGCGCCAGGGCTCGTCCAGGATGACTTTGAAAGCCTCATTGGCAGCCGCGGCCTGTGCGGGGGGCAGGGCAGCCGAGAAGATGTAGGCCCGGCTGGCATGGCGAAGGTACTGGATGAGTTCCTTTCTTCCGGCCACGTACCCGCCGACAGACGGTATGGTCTTGCTGAGAGTGCCCATTTTAATGTCAATCACATCGCCCAGGCCGAAATGCTCCTCGATGCCGCGCCCGGTCTTGCCGAGCACACCCACCGAATGGGCCTCGTCGATCATCAGCCAGGCATTGTACTTCTGGCACAATTCAACCGTCTTCGGCAGGTCGAGCACATCGCCATCCATGCTGAAGACCGCATCCGCCACCACCAGTTTGGCCACGTCACCTGGCAACTGCTGGAGACGGCGTTCCAATTCATCCATATCGTTATGCTTGTAACGCCGGAACTCCGCGCCGGACATGATGCAGCCATCCACGATGGAGGCATGGTTAAGCTTGTCGGAAATGACATAGTCGCCGCGACCCATCAGGGTGGATATGACAGTCAGGTTGGTGGAGTAACCGGAGGAGTACGTAATGGCAGCTTCGGCATGTTTAAAGGCTGCAATGGTCTCTTCGAGTTCGGTGTGGATGGTCAGCGTGCCGGCCAGCAGGCGGACGCCATTGGTGCCGGTGCCAAACTTATCGATGGCGGCTTTGGCGGCGGCGTTGATGCGCGGATGGCCGATCAGGCCCAGGTAGCTGTACGAGGCATACATGCCCATTTCCCGCCCGTTGACGATGACACTCGCCCCGCCTCTGATCTCCTCGACCGGCTGGTTGTAGAAATACAGGTCGCTCGCGCGCAAGCGCATTTCCCGGTCGGTGAAAAATTTAATGCGGCGTGTGACAGCATCATCTTTGGTCTGGATATCCATGACTGCTCCTGTTGCCCAAAAACCGTTCTTTGGGAATCGCCCAACACCCTCCTATCTTTTCCCAAACCGGCAATTCCCAGCAACCCTAAAAAATCTGGGTAAGTGTAGCCGAGAGGCAGGGTTCTGTCAAACCAGCGCCCAGACCCCCGATTCCAATCGAATGCGGGAGACTGTCATGCATTCATTAAGCGACCGGCTTCAAAATTATGATCGGGATATGCCGTTTCGTCATTTCCTTGTAATGCAAATAAGGTGGGTGACGCTGGATGGCATATTCCCACAGCCGGTCATATTGCGGGCTTTCGGCCGGGTGCGCCTCAACGGGAATCGTCCGGCCTTTGACCTCGATAATTGTATGCGGCTCGGCCAGCAGGTTATAGTACCAGCCGGCGTTCTGTTCCCTGCCCCAGTTGGAGCCGACCAGGAAGTAAAACCCATCGGTATAAAAATAGGCGATCGGCGTGACATGGCGTTTACCGGAGCGGTGGCCGCGGCTGTGCAACAGCAGGATGGTTTGGGTGCCTAACTGGCTGCCGATGCGACCGTGGCTAAGGCGGATGGCAAAGGTATTTAGCGACATGAAGGACTTGAGGAAGAAATTGTTCATGATTTCCTAACGCAGTAAAGTTGCATTTAAAAGATCTCACCACAAAGGTCACAAAGGACACAAAGGAAAGGAAAAAGCATTTTCTTGTTTTCCTTGCATGTCCCATCAATAATAAACCGGTCATCATAGAGATATTTTTTCAATGCTCCAGGGGCAGACAGGTGGCGAAAGCGAGTAACGTTTATTTTTATTTCTCCAAATATGCTTTCAGCGGTTCCCAGTAATTGTCGATCCAGCCCTGGGTGAATTCCTCTTCGGCGCCTTCTGGGACATCCGCATGGGTGAAATCCAGTCGGGTGCCTTCAGGAACGGCGGTGAATTCGAACGTCACGCGTGAGAAATAGCCTTCCGGCCAATCCGAGGCGCGCCAGTCCTGGACAATCTTCTGGTCGGGCACCAGCTCGACATTTTTTCCGGTGGCGTAATTGTCATACATCATGATTTTGCCGCCAACCGCCCGGCTGAGGCTGGCTTTGCTGCCGGTAAAGGCGGCATGTTTTTTCGAATCCATCAAGGCTTCGTAGACTTCGTGCGGCGAGGCTTTGAAGGTGACGGTTTGCCGGATAAGTTTTGACATGGCAGACTCCTTATGTGTGAGGTGGTAATAAAGTGTAGGAATATCATAGCATAGGGATAGTAGAAGAATATTAGAAAAGGGATAAGGGATCAGGTAATCAGGTAATTCGGAAATAGGGAATTGGTATTCGGAATTCGGTATTGGGTATTCGTTATTCGAAAAAAACGAATGAGGAACGAATGAGGGAATTGGGAATTGAGGATTTTTGATTGAGGATTGGGGATTGAGGAAGGAGGCATTCGTTTCTTGGAAACGAAGGGAGGAACGAATAGGCAAATTTGTGATTGAGGATTGTTGATTGAGGATTGGGAATAGATGCATTCGACAAGTGGAATGAAACGGAACGAATAAGTTCTGGTGCGCCCAACGGAACCGGAGATAGGCAAACAAGAGGAATTAAATGTCAATAGATAATATGTTTAGTGAAGGTAGTTGAAAGTGCGAGTCATTTCTGGTACGCTCCTATTAGATAAACCTATTTTGAAAGGAGATCATAATGAGACCAGAAATAACTCGCACAATCA
>Ga0187873_1000149_pt1 | contig 81782 bp, 80 predicted proteins | sample June2016WEW_16_1_2_FD_133012 | JGI IMG/M metagenome (GOLD analysis project Ga0187873, IMG submission 133012) | Peatland microbial communities from SPRUCE experiment site at the Marcell Experimental Forest, Minnesota, USA - June2016WEW_16_100 | ecosystem: Environmental > Terrestrial > Soil >...
ACGCTAAACATGTACATATGTGTTGTTCGTTATGCTATTTCCTATCTCACCTTGCCGGGAACAAGTACTCAGCCTTTTACTCTCCCAAGAGTCATTTTTGAACAAGTTTTGGTTGGTCCCCTCATGTCATCCATCTGCACAGGCAAGGGAAAACTTCTCTTTGTTCTTCCCCATCCCCCATTCGTTCCGCGGAAAAATTACAAAAAGGCACTTTAATTCGCCCACAGCGACCAGCATTCAGCAATCGCAAATTCCCCCTTTCCCTTCTCTCTGCTCTCTCCCCCTTACGTTTTCTTACTCTTTCCTCATTCATCCTTCTCAATCATCGATCTTCAATCGAAAATCTCCAATCCCAGCATTCGTTCCTCCTTTCGTTTCCAGGAAACGAAACTTGTCCCCGCAGGGGATACTTCTTTCTCCAATCCCCAGTCCTCTTACACCCCTCTCCATATGTGGTTTTCATTTGGAGAGGGGCTGGGGGTGAGGCATTCGTTCCCTATTCGTTTTTTTTCGAGGAACGAATCCCTAATCAGCAATCCTCAATCAAAAATCCCAAATCCTCCATTCCCAATTCCCATTTCCATGGTATACTACGCCCCGCGCTCCACTCGTTTCACTCGGAGCGGACGTTTCAGGGAATTGTTTTGATCACTACCGAAGCATGCCCGACGGAAACCAGATCGGGCTTTTTTGTTGCCAGACGCGGCGCTTCCGCAAGGAAGCCCCCGCTATAGGCTGGCAATGGGACAAGTCCCGCGGGATAACGCCGCGGGATTCGGGCGGAGTCATCAAAACAGCCTTTCAGGTGCCATCGCGAACAGGGCGCAGCCCGGTAATCGCGGAGCATCCCGTAGGGAAGCAATCCTCCCTATAAGGAGGAGATTGCTGCGCTCTGCATGCTTGCTCGCAATGACACAAGTGCAACAGGAGTTTTGATGACCGAAGAATTTATCACCCTTAACCTGCGTCCCGAATTAATGCGGGCTGTCTCGGAGCTGGGCTATCTCGAGCCGACTCCGATCCAGTCCGCCATCATCCCGCTCATGCTGGGCGGCGCGGACGTGATCGGCCAGGCCCAGACCGGCACCGGCAAGACCGCTGCCTTTGCCCTGCCCATTTTGAACAATCTCCAACCCGGCCAGAGCCATATCCAGGCGCTGGTAATGTGCCCCACGCGCGAACTGGCCCTGCAGGTCTCGCAGGCCTTCAGCGAATATGGCCAGTTTTGCGACGTGCGCGTCCTGGCCGTCTACGGCGGCCAGCCTTACGGCCCGCAGATTACCCGCCTCAACCGGGGCGTCGATGTGGTGGTCGGCACCCCCGGCCGCATGCTCGACCTGCTCGAACGCAACTGCCTTAACCTGAAGCGTGTCCAGACCGTGGTGCTCGACGAAGCAGATGAAATGCTTTCGATGGGTTTCATCGATGATATCGAGACGATCCTGGCCGGCACCCCGTCTGACCGCCAGACCGCCCTCTTCTCTGCCACCATGCCCAACCCCATCCGCCGCCTGGCCGACCGCTATATGCATCACCCGCAGGCCGTCACCATCCAGCGCGAGCAGGTCACCGTGGCCGCCATCGAGCAGCGTTGTTACATCGTCAATGGACGCGACAAGCTGGCCGCCCTCACCCGCATCTTCGAGATGGAAGAGCTCACCAGCGCCCTGATCTTCGTGCGCACGCGTGCCGCCACCGGCGAACTGGCCGCCGCGCTGAGCGCGCGCGGTTTCGCCTCCGAAGCCCTCAACGGCGACCTGAACCAGGATGCGCGCGAGCGCACCCTCAACCGCTTCCGCACTGCCCAGATCAAAGTGCTGGTGGCCACCGATGTGGCGGCGCGCGGCCTCGACATCGACGACATCTCGCACGTCTTCAACTATGACCTGCCGGATGACCCCGAGCTGTACGTCCACCGCATCGGGCGCACCGGCCGCGCCGGCAAGACTGGCATCGCCATTTCGCTGGTCACCCCGGGCGAGAAGCGCCTGCTGCGCCAGGTGGAGTCGTTTGCCCACCTGACCATCAAGCGCGTCGGGTTGCCCAGCGAGGATGATATCCTGGTCCGCCGCGAAGAGCGGTTGATGAATTCGGTCAAGACCTGGCTCCAGCGCGGCCGTTGCAAGCGCGAACGTGAACTGGTCGAGGCCCTGGTCGCGGCCGGGCATGATCCGCTCGAGATCGCCGCCGTCACGCTGAAAATGGCGCGCGGCGAGGAGAAGCAGCGCTCGATCGCCCCCATCAGCATTGTGGCGGATCACCGCTCCGAGCGGCCGGAACGGCCCCACACTGGCCGCGGTCCGTCGCGCGCCTTCCATTCCGGCGGGCGCTTCGAAGAACCCGGCAACCAATCCCATGAGAGCGGCATGGTGCGCCTGAGCCTGAACATGGGCAAGCAGCACGGCATCCGCCCGAACGACATCGTCGGGACGATTGCCTACCACGCCGACATCCCCGGTTCGGCCATCGGCAAGATCTTCATCCAGGACAAGCATTCCCTGGTGGATGTGCCCGAGGCCCTGGCCGGCCAGGTGCTGGCCAAAACCGGCGATTATCGCATCCGCCAGCAACCCGTCAGCGTAAAACTGGCCTGATAAGATATAAAATAAAAGAGAGAGTAACGACAAGGGCCGTTACTTTCTCTTTATTTACAAATAATCCGTTCTTCATGCAGGGACTGTAGTGGCGACTTTAGTCGCATTTAGCCCAACGACTGAAGTCGTTACTACATAGGTATAATCTACTGCTCAATCAATGCCTTTATCCCCGAAGTGGTTGTGGTGACTGAAATCTTCGATATCCCGGCGCACCCGCAAGTACCGTCTCGGTTCCCCGGTAATATACCCCAGGCGCGCGGTGAAGGCTATATTCAAATGTGCCGGGATGCCCAGGATGCGCTTGACTTCTTTCCCAACCATACCGCTTGCCAGGGAACTGACGATCTGGAAATCGATGCCCAGCGAATTGGCCGTCAGCCACAGGTTCTCCATCATGCAGCCCAGGCTCATGATTCCCAGGAAATCCCCCTGCGAGGCCGGCGCCCGCTTGCCTGGATCGTACAGCGCGATCAGCAGGGTCGGGCAGACCAGGAAGGGCCGCGAGCGGCCTTCTTCGGCCACCGGTTTGACCCCGGGCGTCCGCCAGGAAGCCGGGAACATGCTTCCGAGCAGGCCGACCTTTTTCTGGAGCAGTTCCTCCTCCGAAAAGGATAACAACTGGAAGTTCTCCTGGATGAAGACCTCCGAGATGGTGCTCTTGATGTTCCCGATCTCTTCCAGGATTTTCCTGTCGTCGACCACGATGATCTCGAAATTCTGCATATTGTGAGCCGTGGGAGCCCAGCGCCCGGCTTCCAGGATCTGCTGCAGGTCCTGCCTGGTGATCCGGTGTTCCGGATCGTAGGGCATCCTGGCCGAGTGCCTTTCCTGGATGATTCTTAATATATCTGACATGGGAGTCTCCTTTCCATCAACATGATTTGAAGATGAGAAATTAAACCGGAGATGGACAATAATAAACGGTTATTCGTCTGATGAACTACTTCCAGTCTGTTTTAGCGGATAATCCCTTTTATCTCCGTTTATCTCCGGTGAATTTAAATTCTTCCTTGGGCAGCCGATCAAGCATTCCCATCCATCTTCAATACCGATCTGAAATGCACTTTCGAAGACAGCATTTTTTCGAAAGCCAGGGCGGCCTGTTCCAGGGGAAAAACCTCCACCATTGGCACGATTCCGGCGATAACGCTGAATTTGAGCGTGTCTTCGGAAGAATTCCTGGCAGGCCGGGCGGTCCAGCCTTTCACCGAGCGCCTCCCGCCCAATAGCTGCCAGGGTGATATATGCATCGGCTCGTTTGACCAGGCCACAATGATCAACTGGCCGTCCGGGCCAAGTCCATTGATCAGTCCGGATATTGCCTGGCTGTTGGGAGCGGTTGCCAGGACAACGCGTGCCCCGCCGAGTTTTTTGAGTTCCGCCGCGGCGTCCTCCGTCTCGGCATCGATAAAGTAGTGGGCGCCCAACTGGTAGGCCAGCGCTTCTTTATCCCTGCCGCGGCTGATCGCCACCGTACGGAAGCCAAATTTCCTGGCGAACTGGACTGCCAGGTGCCCCAGGCCGCCGAGTCCATGGATTGCCACCAGGTCGCCTGCCAATGCTCCACTGTTGCGCAAGGCAGTAAAGGTGGTCCGCCCGCCACACAGCAGCGGGGCGGCCTCGACCGATGCCAGCTCTTCCGGTATGGCTGCCAGCCCCTGCATTGGGGCTGTCATGTATTCCGCGTACCCGCCGTCGAATGTGATCCCGGTGGTCAGGAAACTTTCGCAGTTTGCAAAGTCACCGCGTTTGCAGGCAGCGCATTTGAGGCAGGGACCGCCATACCAGCCGACCCCGACGCGCTGCCCGGTTTTCCAATCGTTCACTTTGGCGCCGAGCTGGTCGATCTTGCCAACCACCTCATGTCCGGGAACCCTGGGGTAGCTGATGCCGGGGAATCGGCCTTCTTTTACCACTGCATCCCCATGGCAGATACCGCAGACTTCCACCTTGATGCGGACTTCGGTTTCTCTGGGTTCCGGGATTTCTTTTTGTACCAGCTCAAACTCCGCGCCGGGCGCAGCTACCTGGATCGCTTTCATGAACGGCATTCTATTTTTCTCCTTGGGTCAGGTCCGGTATTAAACTTGTCGTATCAACTTATTCAGTATGGGAAGGGTGAAGCGTGCGGGCTGCTCCACTGCCTGTACACCCTGTTTCCCATTTTATTGAGGTGGTACAAATTGTCCGGCCCGGATGGTCCGGACCGGATTCATTGTCTATTTCTTGAAAACTGTGCTATGAACTTGATTTGGTAGGGATGAATTCCATTAATCGGTGGGCCATCTTGCTCACCGTCATCGAGTGCAGCCAGATGCGGCCAGGACCTGTCAACGTGGCAAGGAATAGCCCTTCTCCTCCAGCCAGGATATTGGCAATGCCCTTGACCATCTGGATGTCGAACGACACACTCGCCTCGAACATAGCCACATGACCCGGCTCGACCCGCATCACCTCACCGGCCTTCAGGTTGTATTCCACCGCGTCCCCGTCAAGTTCGGCGTAGGCCATTCCGGGTCCGGTCAGTTTCTGCAGGATGAACCCTTCCCCGCCGAAGAAACCTGCGCCCAGCTTGCGGGAAAAGAAAACATCCAGCCCGACGCTCTTCTCGGCGCACAGGAAGGCGTGCTTGTGCATGACCACCGACTGCCCGGCATCCAGCTCCACCGGCAAGACCTTTCCCGGAAAATCGGTGCTGAAGGAAACCTGCCCGAGCGCGCCGCTGGCGGCGAAATCAATGATGAAAACAGTGGCTCCCGAGACGGCGCGTTTGAGCATGCCGCCCAGCCCGCCGCCAGTATTGGTGCTCATATTTACCGTGCTGGTCATCCACGACATGGCGCCGGCATCTGAATAGACCACCTGGTTGGGTTGCAGTTCCACCGCCAGGGTCTGTTGGACCGTGCCCAGGATATGATATTTAATGCCACTTTTCGATTGTGCGCTTACTTCCGGTAAGGTGGGTAGATCAGGGATGCTCATTACCATTCTCCTCTTGGCGCAAGGTGCTGTCAGAATGACAGCTTATCGAGACCTTGTGAATGGATTGTAGTACAACATTCTTATAGTATTATTAATGTGGCGCGTGGGATTAGCAGGACTAAGGGGGAAAAAAGGTGTTGGGCGGGCGAAGCTGAAATTCTTTATTTCAAACGATTTGCTACATATATATAGGTCGGTCGTTTTTTGTCACCGGTAACCGTGTAGAAAACGGTGGGATCCTGAAAGACCTCGCCCACCCGGGTATAGTATTGGTTGATTCCAGCACAGCACCAAGGTAAGTCTATATCCCCGTCGACAATTATCTCATCGAAGTTCTGCTGGCTAATCGCATTATTGATATCTGCCATTAATAATGCCTTGCCTTTCGTCTCCTGTTGTTCCAGTAAGATATTCCAGATAGCGGAATTGTTGGCATAGGTGCTCTTGCCAGCCAATACTGGAAGATAGCTTGCATCGGGGAGAAAGACCGTGCCTTTCACCTGGGAAAGCATTTTCACCAGCGAATTTCCCGCTTCCAGGTCTGCCTTCGTTGGAATCTGAGCGAACGGATTGTAAAACAGGATCACCAGTTGGATCAGGCAGGCAGTCTGGATTAATACCTCCAGCCTGGCTTTGTAATCATCCCTGGACTGTTTAATTAATTCCAGCATCCCGCCCAGCCCCAATCCGAACAGGATGGACAGCACGGCGTACGCCGGCAATAACACGTTGACATATCCGCCAATTTTCACCCGGGTGATGAACGACCCTGCCAGTGCGCCGGTCAGTATTGACAGCCATTGTAAAATGTTAAGTCGATCCTGTTTTGGCCGGCCGATGAAGAAGAATGCGGCGAAAAGAATTGCCAGAGGCAAATAGACCAGCAGGTCATCCTTCCAAAAGGTGATGAACTCCTGCGGCAGCCATTCTGTTTGCGTAGAAAGTAGCCCGAAAACATAATAGTTGTACCAACCTGCGCTGGCGAAGTTCATCACCATGGTAGTGATCCCAATGATCAATGTTGCCGTCCCAAGGCAAATCAATCCATATTTCCAATTGCACCAGAAGAGGTAAACCAGGACGGGTGCGCATACGATCAGGGCAGTCTGTTTAGTCAGGTAGGCCAGCGCAGCCAGAAAGCCGGCAAGAACGGCAACCAACGCAGTTTTCCTGCCGATGATGAAATATACGAACAATAACCAGAAAGCCAAAAATAGCGAGTCCTCCCTGGCAATATCCAGCCATGCGCCAGTCACACGAAAGGTGGCCGCGAATAAACCGGTGGACAATAATGCCACCCACCAGTTTTTCGTCTCACTGCGCACAATCAGGAAGATTGTGGTGAACGAGACCAGGGAAGCCAGGAATGAAATCAGTCTGAGTGGGAACAGCCCGATTCCAAACACAAGCGCGGCGAGTGCCGAAAAATAGAAATAAACGGGAGTGTAATAGAAAGGTACATAGTGAATACTGGGCGCAACATACATGCCTTGACCAAGAATCAAGCGCTGGACCTGGTTGACCATGCCGCCTTCGATCCATTCCAGATCAAAGGGATAACGGATCCGGTAATAGACAATCCAAAGATAAATTACCAGGTATGCCACCGCGATGGAAAACAGGGCAACCCTGAGAATTTGTGGTAATTTGACGCTGATAAAGGATGGCGTTTCTTCTTTTTTCATGCGACACCTTTCTTACGCTTGCACTTGATACACTCCTCCCGAAACCCCCGGCAGCGTGAAGCGCCATTTCGCTCCAGCGCGTTGGAAGGCCTCCGGTTGGCCGTAGAGCGTTTCGGGTAACCCGCTGAATAATGAACCGGGCAGGGTCACCTGGCAAGGCAGATCGGCCGGATTAAGGGCCACGAGGATCCTTTCGACTGCGGACTGCCGAATATAAATAAAAGGAAGTCTGCCGGCTTGGGCATATATCGGCTCAAACGAACCGGTGGCAGTGAGGGCCGGATGGGCCTGGCGCAAGGCAATCAATTGGCGCACCCGCTGGAGCAGGCTATGCGGGTCGGAAATCTGGGAGGCCACATCCGGCCGGTTGGCCGCCGGATCCACCGGCAGGTAGAATCTCTCCGGGCTGGCGGACGAGAAGCCAGCTTGGGGCCCGGGTTCCCATTGCATGGGGGTGCGCGAACCGGTGCGGGAGATGCCGCCTTCCTTGGAGCCCAGCCCATCGATGGTCTGCATGCCAATCTCATCGCCGTAATAGATGAACGGCGCGCCGGGCATGGTCAGGAGGAACATGTAGCACAGTTCGAGATCATCGGCATCCCGGTGGATGGCCAGGCGCGGACTGATATCATGGTTCCCGGTGATCAGGCAGATCAGGCCTTTGGATCTGGTTTCTTGAACCTGCGGCAGATACTCATCCAGAAATTCCATGATATTGCCGTGGCCGGTGCGGTCAAAGAAACTGAAGCCATATTTATCGGCGCCGGCATTGGTCGAATATGGCTTGCGGACCAGGGAGGAATAGCCGGCCGAACCAAAATGCAGCAGAAAATCCATGTGGAAACCGGCGCCAAGCGCGGCAGAGGGGCTGCTCCATTCGGAAACGATGGCCGCTTCAGGATAATTCCGCTCGAGCCAGGCCCTCATTTTTTGCCATAGCTTGATTGTTTCACGCCAACCCGGGTCGTTTTTAATCAGCGAGGCAGCCATATCCACCCGGAAACCATCACAACCCAGGTCGAGCCAGAACTTCATAATGTTGCGCAATTCCTGGCGCACACGCTGCGGCCCGGGCGCATCCACTGGTTGCTGCCAGGGATAGCGCGGGTCGGGGTTGGCAAAGCCATAATTGAGCGCCGGCTGGAAGTAGAAAAAATTGGTGACGAATGTAGCATCGCGGTCGCCGTAGCCGTTCACAAGGCGCAGACCGGGCACTTCCCAGGTCCAGCCGGAATCGGTCCAGATGTACCAATCGCTGTAATCATTGTGCTCGTGGCGGGCGGAGGCCTGGAACCATGGATGCTCGATCGAAGTATGTCCGGGCACCAGGTCCAGCAGGATGTGCATACCGCGCCGGTGGGCTTCTTCAAAAAGCTGGCATGCGTCGTCATTTGTCCCGTAGCGAGCGGCGATTTTGTAATAATCACGCACGTCATAGCCGGCGTCCTGGAAGGGCGAGTCGAAGCAAGGGTTGAGCCACAATGCATTTACACCCAGGTATTGGAGGTATTCCAGTTTTTGCAGGATGCCTGGCAGGTCCCCAATTCCATCGCCGTTTGAATCATAAAAGGATTGCGGATAAATCTCGTAGAAAACAGCTTTCTCCAGCCAGTCAGGCATTGTTCCTCCGTCGGGCATCCAACCCATTTTTTGCCGGACCCAAGCGCAGCATGCCAGTGAACGCCAGCAAATCCAATACCAGACTGCTGAAGACCAGATAGACCATGGCGCGCGGACCACTCCCTTCGATGACTTTGCCCACCACGGTCGGCAGCACCATTCCGCCGAAGCTATCTCCCAGAAGGATTACGCTGGTGATCTTACCGGTCATGGCTATGGATTGCCCGGCCAGGGTGAATCCGGTTGGCCAGATGGGTGCCATGCAGAAGCCCAACCCGATTGCCATCAGCCACAGGGCCAGGCTGGAACCCGAAAAAGTGATTCCCCCGGCCAGTATGATCAGGCAACCGGCGACGGCTGTCAGGATTACCTGCTTTGGGTTGAACCGTGTGGCGGCCGGGATGGAGATCAGGCGTCCGACGGTAAAGGCCGCCCAGAATGCCGAGGTCAGATAGGCCGCTCCGGCTGCGCTGGCCAGATTGAGGGTGACTGCATAGGTGTACACCCATCCGCCGAAGCTGATTTCTGCGCCGACATAGAAGAACAGGAACAGCATGGCTGAGATGACCAGTGCATAGGAAACGCGACCACGGGAGTTCTGGGTCGTATCCCTGCTATGCGCCTGGCTGGGATGAGGGCTGCCTGCCATGGTGACCATGCGCAGGCCCACCAGAGCCGCAAAGGCTGCCAATGCCCAATAAGCCCAGCGATAACCACCTGCCACTCCCAGCATCTGGGCGACCAGTAATGGAGAAAGGAAAGCTCCCAAGCCATAGAAGAAATGCAGTCCATTCATGAACGGCGCGACTTTTTCTCCATGGGTCCAAACCAATAACGCGTTTGCTCCGGTGTTAACAAAACCCTCGGCGAAGCCTTTGCAAACCAATATTGCCAGTAACAACCATAACGAGGCTGCCAGGGGGATGAAGAAGATGAGAACGGCGGCACACAGTTGAGCGATCCCCAGTACCGGATGTCCTGGCAGCCGGTCGAAAACCCGTCCGCCGATCATTGTTCCCAGGGTAAAGCCGATGGAGCCAACCAGAAAAACCAATCCCATTTGTCCCAGCCGGGAGGCAGTCTGGCTGGCCAGAGCGGGCAGTGTTGGCCCCAGGATGGCGGAGTCAAGGCCAAGGCAGATAAATAGGAAATAATAGCCGAGCGTGCGGCGGATGGCGTCGTTTCTGGCATAAGTAATTAATTTTACAAACATGGAAGAATAGTTTGGTCCCTGTCATCCAGCTTCCGTCCGATAGGCGGCTACGTTGAGGTCGCCTACAAACTCCGGTAAATTGGTGTGTCCCAGCAACTGGCGGACGGCTGCAGCCTCTCCGGTATGGTACCAGTAGTGATAGATATTTCGCAGCAGCAACGTCCCAACGCTTTCGTCAACCGGTTTTCCATCGCGCGATAAATATCCTTGCATGATTTCAGGCGTCAGAGTATCCAGGTATTCGTCCGCCAGTGCAGTAATCTTCCGCCAGGCCGCCCACATTTCTCCAAGCGCCGGGGTGCTGGCAGGTTTGCCGTAACCTACCATATTATTAAGATTCGGCGCGACATTTTTTTGCTGCGCTAAGATAACCCAGTAACGGTGCTCCTGGTTGGCAAGATGACCCACCATCCAGCTGATGCAGTTCATCGGCATCAGCCGGCGGGTGGCATGCTCTTCTGACACACCCTCGAGACAACGGGCGAATTCGCTCCGGCTGAAGCGCAATTGAGCGACAAGCAAATGGGGCTGCATAAGTATCCTCCTTGAGTATTGGCAGGCCAACCTGATAAGCGCACGGCTAGTTCGTGATCAAATCAATTTGCGGATATGCTCGGTATGGTCGCGTTCGTGCCAAAGCGCCCGGCGCAGTATCTTGCGTGGAGACCAGAGTTCTCCATCCATCCCGACGACCTTTTTTACCCCATCCAGCTTGGGAAGCGTGTTTGAAAAATAGTCATGGACTTTTTCAAAACGTGCCTGTGGTTCTTCCGGCATCTTTTCGCGCGGGAAGGCCAGGCCAAGCCTGTCCAGATACCACCATTCAGACCCACCTACGTGGCCCAGGATCCCATTGATGCTCCATCGTTCTCCAGTATATTCTGCATCCCGCTTTTCCTGGGTTAAGTGAAGTACGGGTTTGAGCAAATCATCCCTGGTCCAGGCCAGCATCGCCAGGCCTCGCTTGATCTCGATTGTGGTCAGCGGCTTCCAGTCGAACGGGAAAAAAGATTCTACACTGAAGCCATCCGCTTCGGTGGTTTTATCCAGATCATCGTTGATGTAATATACATCCCAGGTCCCATTGACGACAATTTCAATTTCCGTGTCGGCGAAGCTCAGCCAGGTTCGCGTATCGTGGTGCAAGATCCAGCCAGCATACCTGCTCAGGGCTGTCTCAAGGTTAAGCAACGCCCCGTCTTCATTAACGCCATAAGCGTAACAACCGGGATGTTCCAATGCCCAGGCAATTGAACGTCCTTCATTATTGTTCTCAACACCTGCCTGAAAGATCATGGATTGCCTCCAATTCTGCGAGGAAAACAATATCGTATTTCCGGCAGGATTAACCGTGCCGGTTCATGAACTTTTCCATCCGGTGCAGCGCTTCCTCGATCTGTTCATAGGCTGTCGCGTAGCAGCAGCGCACAAATCCTTCCCCGCCGGGGCCGAAAGAATTGCCCGGCACGACTGCCACTCTTTCTTCATGTAATAACGCCTCAGCAAAGGTTTCATCATCCATGCCGGAGGCGCTGATATTGGGAAACACATAAAAAGCACCGTGCGGTTCAAAAGTGGTCAGGCCAAGTCTGTTGAAGCCGTCTACGATCAACCTGCGTCTCCGGTCGTATTCGGCCACCATCTGCTGCACGTATTTCTCGCCATTGGTCAGCGCCTCCACTGCGGCGTCCTGGGCGGTTGTCGGAGCAGACATGATGGTATATTGATGGATCCGTGTCATTCCTTTGATGATCTCACTCGGGCCGCAGGCATACCCTATGCGCCAGCCGGTCATGGCATAGTCTTTCGACAAACCACCCAGCAGAATTGTCCGGCTCCGCGTGGAATCATCCAACGCCGGTACACACACGTGTTCGTGATTGTATACCAGGCGATCGTAGATTTCGTCCGAGATGATGAGCAGGTTATGTTCCTCGGCGATTTTTACCACGTCGACCAGGACCTGACGTGAAGCCACCGCGCCGGTTGGGTTGTTGGGATACCCTACGAAGATGACCTTTGTCCGCGCGGTGATTGCAGAACGGATTTGTTCTGGATCTAATTGGAAATTATTTTCCGGTTGGCTGGGGACTTCCACCGGCACTCCTCCTGCCAGGATAACTTCCGCCTGGTAGGAGACGAAGCACGGCGTTGGGATGATCACTTCATCACCTGGATCGAGCAGGGCATTCATCACCAGGTAAAGTGCCTCCGAAACCCCGACCGTGATGAGAATTTCTTGAACGGGATCATAACCCACGCCATACAGTTTTTTCAGATTTTCAGAGATCGCCCGGCGTAATTCCAATTTGCCAGCATTGGAGGTGTAATGTGTCTCTCCAGCCTGCAGTGAACGGACTCCTGCTTCCAGGATCGGCTTGGGTGTGGTAAAGTCTGGCTCGCCAATTCCCAGCGAGATGACATCCTTCATCGTGGCGGCGATGTCGAAGAATTTTCGAATGCCCGAAGGCTTCAAACCTGTTACGCGCTTTGACAGATAGTGCAAATCAGAACTTTCCTGCATCGGGTCTCCTTAAAGTTCGGTTATTTGCCATTCGTTGTCCGCTTCCCGGTAAGACAACTCGAATTCCTGTCCGTTGTTTGTGCGGACCCTGAAATGCCGGGCCTCCGGGCTGCGCCACCGGGCCGTAATCCCAATGATTTCCAGCCGCCGGCTATCCCAGTTCAGGGCAATCGGCTTATCCGCATAAGTAAACCCGGAATGGCATTCGACAAGCTCACCCATTTTGTATAATCTTCATGTAAAAAACCATTGTACAAGCTGAGCCATTGTTTTGTAAAGCTCATACCTCATAAAAGGTTAATTGAAAATTGCTTTGAGATGGGGAGGTTTCCTTCCTTGCAACGTCGATTCCCAGAGAGGCACATAAAGAAGACACTACTTAATAATAATGGAACTGTTGTCACCGATGTTTACCACCATGGGGGTGGATTCGGCCGAGCGCCCTTGAATCCGGGCCTTCCTGCCGATGAAAGATTTCTTCAAAGTTGCTGCATCTACCACCACCCCTGTTTCCAGGATGCTGTCTTCCACGCGACTGTTTGTGATTTTGCAATCCGCGCCGATGGAGGCATTCGGACCAATCGTCGAATTATCGATCGAGGCGCTTTCGTGAATAAACACCGGGGGGACAATTCTTACATTTTCCCGTTGGATGCATTTTGAATTATCTTTTCCATGTCCCAGCAGGTACCGGTTGGTCTCCAGTATAGTCTCAATCGTTCCCATGTCCAGCCAGATATCAATGGCTTGAGTGCGCATTTTCATCCCGCGCTCGACCATAATGTTGATCGCATCTGCGAGAAAGTACTCGCCTTTCAAGGAATTTCTGCGTTTCATTTGCTCTTCAATGGCCGAGACGAGCGCGCCGCTTTCTCGAAAATAATAACACCCCACAGCCACTTGTTTGTTTTCGAGAGAGCGTGGTTTTTCAATCAACCGGCTTACCCAACCATCCTTGTTCACCTCCACCGCGCCGAACCGGCGCGGGTCCGGGACATTTTTGATCCAGGCCACACCATCTGCTTTTTCATTTTCGAGGAAGGAGAAATCGGTTTCTATCAGCGTGTCAGAAAAGCACATGATCATTGGACCGGTAAGATACTCACGTGCCAACCAGAGTGCGTCTGATTGACCACGCATCACTGACTGAAGCACGTAATGGAAATGGTAGCCAGGGTAATGCTCTTTCATATAGGGCGGGATTTGTGTCTCGCCCAGGAAGGCACCCAAGATGATGACATATTCAGCCGTTTCGGGGCGCTGCTGTGCGCCTGTCGAAAGGTCTGGCACGCTGTGGAAGGTATCCATTAGGTGGTCAATGGTGGCCCGGCCTGCCACGCTGACCAGCGGTTTGGGTTTGGACCAGGTCTGGGGGCGTACCCGGGTGGCCCATCCGGCAGTCGGAATGACAATCTTCAGCGTAGTAGACATGTCCCTATTTTACAGCCTTTTCCATGGAAAAATAGAATCATCTCAGTAAACCAGGAGCGGGAGTGAGCGGCCCGCTCACTCCCGCTTTTTTTCTTTGTATTAATTGACTTTACAATCCACCGGGCGATTCAACGAAAGAAAATCAACCCAATCCCGGCTGTAACTAGCACCAGCCAAACCGGACTGATGCTGGTGAAAGTCAGCACCAGAAAAGTGCCCAGGACGATCAGCCACTTATCCCAACTGTGTATGAGTGACGTGCCGAGCCCTTGCTTGTCCAATCCGAAAACGGTTACCGCTATCTGGTAGGAGGTCCAGACCAGCAGCCCCACCACAAATGGGCGAACGCCCTGGATCGCGGCTTTCATGTACAGGTTGTCTTTGATACTGAAAAAGCCAATGATCAGGATGAGCATCAAAAGCGTAGCCGGGATCACTGTACCGGCCACGGCAGTTATCGCACCCGTCCATCCGGCTAGTTTATAACCTACATAGGCGGATGCTTGCGGCGCGGTCGGACCGGGTAGGGCATTGCTCAGGGCGATATCATCGGCAAACTCATTTGGAGATAACCAGCCTGCTGCCACTACCTCCCGCTGCATAAGCCCCAGGGAAGCTGGTCCACCGCCCCACGAAAACATGGCCACCTTGGTGAAGAGCCAGAAGATTTGCCAGAGCAGATTCCACTGCATGGATACACCTCCGTTTCTACGAATGACCCAGCACGGGATGCGGCTGGTACAGTTCTTCGAGGTGCTTGATTTCCTCGGGCGCAAGTTTGATTTCCAGCGCGGCAATCGATTGGTCGAGATGCTCCAGCTTGCTTGCGCCGATGATAGGTGCGGTAACGTGAGGCTTGCTCAGAATCCAGACCAGCGCAACCTGTGATCCGCTCACGTTGTGCGCTTTGGCGACCTCCCAGGCCCGCTCGGCAACGGTGAAATCCTCCGGACGGTAATACAACATTCCGGCAAAGTCGTCTGTCTGTGCACGCACGGTCTCGCCGCCGCCCTGCTTGTGACGGTTACCGCCAAAGAAGCCGCGTGCCATCGGGCTCCACGGGATCAGGCCGACACCCTGGTCGATGCAGAGCGGAATCATCTCACGCTCTTCTTCGCGATAGACCAGGTTGTAGTGGTTCTGCATCGATACGAAATGAGTCCAGCCGTGCAGGGTGGCTGTGTATTGAGCCTTGACAAACTGCCATGCGAACATCGAAGAAGCACCGATATAACGGGCCTTGCCCGCCTTGACCACGTCGTTCAACGCTTCCATGGTCTCTTCAATGGGGGTGGAATAATCCCAGCGATGGATCTGGTACAGGTCCACGTACTCCATTTTCAGACGGTGCAGGGACCGGTCAATCGAGTCCAGAATGTGTTTGCGCGAAAGGCCGCGGTCGTTGACCTCATCGCTCATCGGGTTGAAGACCTTGGTGGCAATGACTACACTCCCGCGCTTGACCCCGCAGGTCCGCAGAGTGTTTCCGAGCACTTCCTCACTGGCACCCTGTGAGTAGACATCGGCTGTGTCAAAGAAGTTTATCCCGGTCTCCAGGGCGCGTTTGACAAAAGGTAGTGCCTGTTCTTCATCGAGCACCCACTTGCGCCATTTGGACGAACCATAAGTCATCATCCCGAGACACAGGCGGGAAACTTTTAGACCGCTTTTTCCCAGATGAACGTATTCCATATTATTACCTCCAGAGAAATCTCAAATCAACTACCGGTTAGGCCTCTTCTTCCAATTCTCCGATGACCTTTTCCATCAGGCCAACGGCAGTTTTTACTGTGGCAGAGTCAAAGGCAAACCTGGCTCCGGCAGTCGCAAACAATTGCGGCAGGGATACAGTTCCGCCCAGTGCCAGCGCCTTGCGATAAGCCGCCACAGAGCCGGCCTGGTTTTTCAGTGCATTACCAAAGAGCTGGACTGCACCCAACTGCGCCAAACCGTACTCTACATAATAAAAAGGAATCTGATGAATGTGGAGTTTGCGATGCCAACCGGTCACCTTGACCTCTTCGAGTCCACTCCAATCCACACCCGGGAGGAAACGGTCCCAGAGTTCGCCCCATCTGGCATTGCAGGCGGCTGGGTCCGTGCCCATGGCGGGATTCTCGTAGACCCACTGTTGGAACGTGTCAACAACGGCCATGAAAGGCCAGAACAGGATCAACCCTTCGAGATGTTCGATGCGGGCGCGCGCCGCATCAGATTCCGAATAGAAACCACCATTCTGCCTGTTCAGATAAGGGGATGCCAGTAATTCCATACCCATGGAGGCCACCTCGGCAAATTCCATTGGCACCGCCAGTTCCTGAATGTAAGGAATTCCGGCTGTCTCGAAGATGTGGAAAGCATGACCGGATTCATGCAATGTCGTCATTACATCCTCTTGCTTGCCGACGGCATTGACGAACACAAAAGGTTTGCGAATGGATGTGAAGGAAACGCAATACGCGCCAGGGGCCTTGTTCTTGCGGTTTGCCAGGTCGGTCAGACCTTCCGCAAGCATGGTTTCGAAATAACCACCCAACACCGGGTCTACTTTGTGGAAGATTCTCGAAATGCCCTGCTTGAGTTCGTCAATGGATTCAAATGGTTTAAGGATTGGAGCAGCCGCGGAACCCGTGGGGCGGCTGTACCAACCATCCACCAGGTCCCAGGGACGCAAGGAGGCGAGACCGAGGGATTTTTTGTGTTTTTCGTAGATCCGCGAGGCTGCCGGGACAACGACCTGCTCGATGGCGTTTGCGAAGGATTTACAGTCATCAGGAGTGTAATCGAAGCGCAATTTCTGCTGCCAGGCGTACTCACGAAAGGATGGCTTGCCGGCATTTTTGGCGATCCTGGCTCGTACATCCATGAATTTAGCCCATAGCTCGTTAATGGCCTGTGCATCCGCCAATTGGCGGCTCGCCTTTAGCTTCCAGGTATCTTCCCGGCGGTGCCGGTCCGGTTGCTGGAAATTCTTCGCCAGCCGGGTCAGGGTAATTTCCTCTCCCTCCCAATTTACAGACTGGGCGCCAAATATCTTGTCGTACTGGATGGCGAGTTTCTGTTGTTCGGCCAGTAGGGGCAGATTGGCGGACCGGAACAGATCCGCCTCGGCGCGCATTTTGCGCAGCGGCATCTCGAATCCTTGCGGTTCGAGCCGACTCGCAAGCAGTTTTTCCTTGAGCTTCTGCTCGGCCGCCAAGGCGTTGGGAAAGATGTTGTCGAGAAATTGGTTCATGCGTTCTTCAGTTGCTTTGTCCTTGGTATTAATTGAAGTTGCCACCGATAGACGTGCGTACAATTCCTCCACGCGTTCACCAATACTCGACCAATCTGCCAGCCAGGCCTCTCCATTTGAAGCAGTAATGGAGCGGGATGCAAGCTCTTGATAATAAGGTGCCATTTCAGGCCAGCTCCAGCCGATCAGGCCTTCGGGGGTGGAAGGAAGGTTCTTGAGCATGGAGATTCCTTTCCTATTTTTCACTCTTTAATACTGATAATTTAGCCAGGCTGGCAGCCAGGCGTTTTATCCCGACCGACTCGAATACCACGTCCACAGTCTCGTCGTTATCCTGGAGCCGGCTGTCCAGGACCATGCCTTCGCCCCAGCTGGGATGCGTCACCCGCATGCCGGCCCGGAACTTTGCCTCGGTCACGGTGGCAACCGGTTCAGTACGCAGCCAGGTCGGAGCCGGGAGTCGCCCGCTCGAGCGGAAGGATTGCCCGCCGCGCGACTCGCCGGAGATCAGTTCGGCTGGAATGTCGTCCAGGTAGCGGGACGGGATGGTCTCTTCGCTATAGCCGCGCCCGCCGCGCCGCAGGGCCCGCAGCAGGTAGAGCCGATCCTCGGCCCGGGTAATCCCAACGTAAAACAGGCGTCGTTCTTCTTCCATGGCTTCCGGGTCGTCAAAAGAGCGGCTGTGCGGCAGAATGCCGTCATCCAGGCCAACGATGAATACCACCTTGAACTCCAGGCCTTTGGCGGCGTGCAGCGTCAACAGGGTAGGGGCGTTTTTGCCTTCGGACAGGGTATCCTGGTCGGAAATGAGAGCCACGGTTTCAAGGAAATCGGTCAGGGTGCGGTCCTCGTATTCAGTGGTCAACCGGCGCAACTCCTGGACGTTTTCCCAGCGTTCGGTCCCTTCTTCGGTGCCGTCATCTATATAAGCCCTGTATTTGATATCATCTGCAATGCGGTCGAACAGTTCGGTGACGGTGGACCTGGGAGCCTCGGCCCGCCAGTTGGCCAGGCGCGCACCAAACTCAGCCAGCGGCAGGGCCGCGCGACCGCTAAACTGAACCCAGAAGGGTGAGGCATCCCCGCGAGCCAGGTCCATCACCACCGCCGAGGCGGAAGTATTGGCTGAGCGCGCGGCTGTGTGCAATGATAGAACAGTCTTCTCACCGATGCCTCGTGCCGGCAGGTTAATCACGCGGTCGAGCGAGATCTCATCGGCCGGATTGTGCACCAGCCGCAGGTAGGCGATGATATCCTTGACTTCCCGCCGCCCGTAAAACCGCTGCGCTCCCACCAGCCGGTAGGGCAGGCGGGCCTGCAGGAAGGCCTCTTCCAGCAGGCGGGACTGGGCGTTAGTACGATACATCACCGCGCAGTCGCCCGGTTCGGCCTGTTTGCCGGCCACCAGGCTGGCGATGGTATCCACCACAAAAGCAGCCTCGCTGTAATCGTCGAGCGCCTCATAATAAGAGACTTTATCGCCTGCGCCGCGTTCGGAAAAAAGGTTCTTGCGGCGGCGGTGCGGGTTGCGGTCGATCACTGCCATGGCGGCGTTCAGGATGGTCTGCTTCGAGCGGTAATTCTGCTCCAGCAGGATGACCTGTGCATCCGGGTAATCCTGTTCGAAGCGTTGGACGTTGCGATAATCCGCTCCCCGCCAGCGGTACACTGACTGGTCCGGATCTCCGACCACGAAGATGTTGTTATGGCCGGATGCCAGATGCTTCAAAAGGACATACTGGGCAAAGTTGGTATCCTGGAACTCATCCACCAGCACATGCCGGAAGCGCTGGGCATACTTTTCGCGCACAGTTGGAAATTCCGAGAGCAGGTGCGCCGTCCATAACAACAGGTCGTCGAAATCCACCGCATTGTTTTGCTTTAATAGTTCCTGATAGCGTTGATAAACCTGCTTGACCTTATCGTCGCGATACGTCTGGATGGGATAGTCTTTCGGGAAGATCAACTCGTTCTTGGCGCGTGAGATGGCTGCGTGCACCGATTGCGGGCGGTAGGTCTTATCGTCCAGGTTAAGGTCGCGGATGGCGGCTTTGACCAGGCGCTGCTGGTCGTCGTCATCATAAATGACGAAACTGGCATCGAAGGGCAGGTGTTCGGATTCACGCCGCAGCAGGCGGGCGCAGATGGAATGGAACGTGCCCAGCCAGAGACCATCCGAAGCCAGTTCCCCCAGCATGTCACGCACACGGTTGCCCATCTCGCGGGCAGCCTTGTTGGTGAAGGTGACTGCCAGCATCTGGTAGGGACGTACACCTTCGTAGGCGATCAGATAGGCAACGCGCTGCGTCAGGACGCGGGTTTTACCGGTCCCGGGTCCGGCCAGTACGAGCACGGGACCTGCGCCGACGGTTACAGCCTGGCGTTGTTGGGGATTGAGTTTATCGAGAAAATCCATGATGGGGAGGGTGGTGTAGGGGAACAGCGTCGCTGTGCCCCTACAATAATAAAATTATTACAATTCCGACGTGCAATTCGGGCAGCGCGTCGCTTTGACGGAGATGGTGGTGAAGCAGTGCGGGCAATCCTTGGTGATGGGTTCGGCAGCCAGGGCGGGCTCGGGCTTCCTTTTCAGGCTGTCGACCGCTTTGACCATCAGGAAAATAACCAGGGCAATAATCAGGAAGTCGATCACATTATTGATGAAATTGCCATAGGTGACCTTGGCGCTTCCCACGGTGAAGGCCAGGCCGTTGAAATCGATCCCGCCGAAGATCAGGCCGATCAGGGGCATGATGATGTCGCTGACCAGGGAGGAAACGATCTTGCCAAAGACTCCGCCGATGATGACCGCCACTGCCAGGTCCATGACATTGCCGCGCATGATAAATTCTTTGAATTCTTTTGCCATTTTTTTCTCCATTTCCGGGTGTGTTTTCATTGTACCGTCTGGGAGGGGGACTGTCAACGCGAGCAGCGCGTTGGCCTGCACAGGTCCTTCTTCTTGTCTTCATATCCAGTTCACAACCGCTCTGTATACTTTGTTCAGGATAAATGATGAATATGTTCCATTTTTTCCATCTGCGTGAAACGAAGTTCATCCATATCGCCCCTCGCCACTGAAAAGGCTGCTGGGAATGTGTGGCAGTCTGCCCGGAAGCTGTTTTGGTGAAACTGGATCGGACCAGACATCCGCACGTGCATATCAAAGACGCGCAGGCCTGCACCGGCTGCAAGAAATGTGTGCGGGCGTGTGCCTACGGCGCCATGGAATATACCTATCTGCCCAAGTCTGCCCAAATGCCCCGGCAGCACTTGCCGGGAGAGGAAACCTGAGAACAGCAAGGAGCCATACATCCGATGACTAAACCGAAAATGGTACCACCCGGCTATTTTTTGAATGCACTGCTGGCAATTCTCCTCCTGCATTTTTTGCTGCCGCTTATGAAAATTATTCCGGCCCCATGGAACTTGCTCGGGATACTATTTGTCATGGCCGGGTTCGCATTAGAACTGGCAGCCGACCAGCTGTTCCACCAGGCCGGGACGACCGTCACACCGTATGATGAGTCGCAGGCGCTGGTGACAGGCGGTGTCTTCCGGATCAGCCGCAACCCGATGTATTTGGGCTTCGGACTGATCCTGTTTGGCGCGGCCATTTTATTCGGAACGCTATCCCCGTTCCTGGTGATAGTTGTTTTTATGATCTTGATCAAGCGCCGTTTCATCCTAATAGAAGAAGCGATGCTCGAACAGAAATTTGGCCAGGGTTACCTAGGCTATAAAGAAAAAGTTCGCCGCTGGATATAAGCCGTTGCGAATTTTCCTAAATTCCCATTGGGAAAATGCCGTTCATCGGAAATCGTTCGGGCACCAAACAAGTCCCCGGCACTTCCTAAGTGCCGGGGACTTGTATTCTTATGCCCAATGCCAGCTGGTTCCATCCTTGCCATCCTCGATCATCACTCCCAGCTCCTTCAGCCGGTCACGGATCAAATCCCCGAGCGCCCAATTCTTCTGCTTGCGCGCTTCCGCGCGCACCTCCACCAGCAGGGCGATGAATGCATCCGCATCCCCGCCGGAAGATTTCTTTTCCTCCAGGCGCAGGCCCAATACCCCTGTCAGCGTATGCAGGGTCTCTTGAGCCGGTTTAAGTTGGGCCTCTGTTGCGCCGACGCTCCGGGCAGTGTTGACTGCCCGCACCAGTTCGAATAGTGCCGCCAGCCCGCCGGAGGAATTGAAATCATCATCCATGGCTTCAATGAAGGTCTGCCGGGTAGTCCCGGTCTGCTGGTCCAGCACCGCCAGCGCCTCTGCGGGGGCACCCGGGGCGGCTACCGGGGCAGGCTTCAAGGCGGAGCGCAGGCGGTCCAGGCCGCGTTCGGCCGCGTCCATGATGTCGTCCGAATAGGACAGCGGGGCGCGGTAGGAACCGTTCAGCACCATCATCCGCAGAGCGTCCGCCTCGTGCCGCGACAGAAAATCGTCGATCGTCACGAGGTTGCCAATCGATTTGGACATCTTCTCGCCCTGCAGTTGCAGCATGCCATTGTGCATCCAGTAACGGGCGAACTGTTTGCCAGTGAAGGATTCACTCTGGGCAATCTCGTTCTCATGGTGCGGGAAGACCAGGTCGTTGCCGCCGCCGTGTATGTCGATCTGTTCGCCCAAGATGGCCAGGTTCATGGCCGAGCACTCGATGTGCCAGCCGGGCCGGCCTTTGCCCCAGAGGGAGTCCCAGGCGGGTTCGCCCGGTTTGGCGGCTTTCCAGATGGCGAAGTCCATCGGATGCTCTTTTTCTTCCTCGATCTCAATGCGGCTGCCGGCCTGCATGTCTTCTATCTTGCGCCCGGAGAGCTTGCCGTACTCGGGGTCCTTGGTGACACGGAAGTAGACGTCCCCGTTCTTGGCCGGGTAGGCGAAGCCTTTGTCGATCAGGCCCTGAATCATGGCCTCGATCTTGTCCATGGTCTGGGTGGCGCGCGGGTTGGAAGTGGCCGGCAGCACGTTAAGGTCTTCCAGGTGTTTGCGATAGGCCTGGATGTAACTCTCGGCCAGCACCTGCGGATCCACACCCTTCTGGGTGGCGCGGGCGATGATCTTGTCATCGACGTCCGTGAAATTCATCACGTAGCGTACATAATAGCCGCGGTATTCCAGGTAGCGCCGCACTACATCGAAAACGATCGCCGACATGGCATGCCCGATGTGCGCATCCGAATAAACAGTCGGGCCGCACACGTACATCTTGACCTCGTCCGGTTCGAGTGTTTGGAATTCTTCTTTTTTACGGGTGAGGGTATTGTAGATGCGCAACATGGCGATTCTCCTGTTTGAAATTCTATGTCTATTATAAACCCGGGATTTAGCATCGTATTAAGGGGAGAAGCAACTTTTTACCATAAAGGTCACGAAGGGGCAACAAGGAAAAAATGCTTTCACCGTGTTACTTTGTGTGCCTTAGTGACCTTTGTGTTTAGTCTTTTTTTATTTTGTTCGGATACCCAATTCCCAACTAAACGATTTTTAAGCCAACCATGCGTGCTATAATTTCCGTAGGCATTCTTACTGTTATCGGACTCAAACCGAAATGACCTTTGCCCACCTGCATGTCCACACCGAATACTCTCTGCTGGATGGCTTCTCGAATATCAAGAAGCTGGTCAAACGCGCAAAGGAAATGGATATGCCCGCCATGGCCATCACTGATCATGGCACCATGTTCGGGGTGATCGAGTTCTACCACGCCGCCAAAGAGGCCGGCATCAAACCCATCATCGGGCTGGAAGCCTACCTTTCCGCCCGCACGATGAAAGAGCATGACGCCAAGGAGGACCGGCGCTCCTCCCACCTGTTGTTGCTAGCCCAAAACGAGACCGGTTACAAGAACCTGCTCCAGATCGCTTCGACCGCCCAGTTGGAAGGCTTCTATTATTATCCCCGCATCGACAAGGATTTCCTATCCAAACACACCGAAGGTCTTATCTGCACCTCCGGCTGCATGTCAGCCGAGGTGCCGCGCTTGATCCGCCAGGGACAAGTGGAGGCTGCCCGCCGCAGCCTGGACTGGTACTACGATCTCTTTGGCTGGGAAAACTTCTTTCTGGAGCTCCAGCAGCACGATGTGCCCGATCTGGAGATGGTCAACCGCACCCTGATGGAGCTGGGTCCGCATTACCAGGGCCACTTTGTGGCCACCAACGACGCCCATTACATCAACCCTGAAGACGCCAAATACCAGGATATCCTGCTTGCCATCCAGACCGGGGCGCTGCTAAGCGATCCTGACCGCATGCGCATGTCCGATCCATCCTACTACCTGCGCTCCCCACAGGAGATGCAGAGCCTGTTTAGTGAGGTGCCCGAGTCACTTTCGAACACCCTTCTTATCGCTGACCGCTGCAACGTGAATCTGGATGTCAAGGACTACCGTCTGCCCCTCTTTGAAGTGCCGGAAGGACAGACTGGCGAGACCTACCTGCGTAGCCTGTGCGAGGATGGAGCCAAACGCCGCTACGGCGAGAACGCTGGCAGCGAGGCGGTTCAGACCAGGCTCGACTATGAACTAGGTGTCATCCACAAAATGGGCTTCGATGCCTACTTCCTGATCGTCTGGGACCTGTGCCGCTATGCCCGCCAGCAGGACATCTGGTACAACGCGCGCGGCTCGGGGAACGGTTCGATCGTTGCTTACACGCTGGACATCACCATGGTCGACCCAATCCGGCATGAGTTACTGTTCGAGCGTTTCCTCAACCCGGGACGCATCTCGATGCCGGATATCGACCTGGATTTCCGCGACGATTGCCGGGCCGAGGTGCTCGAATATACCGTCAAGAAATACGGAAGCGACAAGGTCGCCCAGATCATCACTTTCGGCACGCTCGGGGCGCGTGCGGCCCTGCGGGATGTGGGGCGGGTGATGGATATCCCGCTGCCCGAAGTGGACCGGGTGGCCAAGACCGTGCCCAACACCCCCTCCAAAGCCGTCCCGCTGCGGGACATCATTGCCGGTGGTTTTGAAGGCCTGCCGGATCTGAAGGAGGCCTACCAGTCTGCAGACCACCTGCGCGAGTTGATCGACACAGCCGCCAGGATGGAAGGCGTGGTGCGCAACGCCGGGACGCATGCCGCCGGGGTGGTCATCTCGGACCGGGCGCTGGTGGAATACATGCCGCTGCACCGTCCCACCAGTAATTCCGAAGAGACCCCCATCAAGACGGTCACCCAGTTCGAGATGGGTATTCTCGAAAAGCTCAAGATGCTCAAGGTGGACTTCCTAGGCCTGGCCACCCTGACAACCATGGCGCGTGCGTGTGACCTGATCGAGCAGCGCCACGGCGTGAAATATACCCTCGGGAACATCCCCACTGACGACCCGGAGATCTACAAATTCCTGGGCGAGGGCAATACCATGGGTGTCTTCCAGTTGGAAGGTTCGGGCATGACCAAGTGGCTGGTGCAGATGAAACCCCAGACACTCGACAACATCATCGCAATGGTGGCGCTCTTCCGCCCGGGCCCGATGGAATTCATCCCGGATTACATCAGCCGCATGCACGGCGATTCGCCGGTGGAATACCGTCACCCGGCCATGCAGCCGATCTTCCAGGACACCTACGGCATCCCGCTCTACCAGGAACAACTTATGCGCGCCGCCGTCGAGCTGGCCGGGTACACGCCGTCCGAGGCAGATGACTTGCGCAAGGCCATCTCGAAAAAGAAAAAGGAAGAGATCGAGAAACACCGCCAAAAATTCATTCAAGGGTCCGTGACAAAGGGAATTCCGCGCGAGACCGGCGAGGCCATTTTCACCGATTGGGAGGAGTTCGCCCGTTATGGCTTCAACAAATCCCACGCGGCCGACTACGGCGTGCTGGCAGTCCAGACCGGTTTTCTGAAGCTGCACTATCCTGCGGAATATATGACCGCCCTGCTCTCGGTAACCAAGCACGAGACCGACAAGATGGCACTTTACATCAACGATGCCCGCAGTATGGGGGTGGAGGTGCTGCCGCCGGATGTGAATGCCAGCGCGTGGGACTTTGCCATCGAGGACCGGCCCGGCCAGGCCTCCGCCATCCGCTTTGGACTTGGTGCTATTAAGAACGTTGGCCAGGGACCGGTTGAAATCATTTGCCAGGCGCGTGCGAAAGGCGGGTCCTTTGAGAACCTGAACGAGTTCGCTGCGCGCGTGGACCTGCGCACGGCCGGCAAGCGTGCCCTGGAAAGCCTGATCAAGGTGGGGGCGATGGATAGGTTCGGTTCGCGGGCTGCCATGCTTGAAACCCTGGATCGCCTGGTGGCAGTCAGTTCCTCTCAATTCCGCGCGGCCGAGACCGGGCAGTTGTCGCTCTTTGGGGCGCACACTGGCGTTACCGAAAGTGTCAGCCTGCCGCTTGTCCCGGAGTCTGATCGACGCGAGACGCTGGCCTGGGAACGCGAGCTGATCGGCATGTATATGGGCGAGCATCCGCTGGCGGCCTACATGAAAAAGATTCGTCAGGTGGTCACGCACTTCTCCAGCAACCTGGGCGAGGCCGCCCACGAAGAAAAAGTGCGTGTGGCTGGCATGGTGACTGCCATTCGCCCGCACCAGACAAAGACCGGCAAGATGATGGCCTGGGTCACGCTCGAAGACTTGACCGGAAATATCGAGCTGGTGGTATTCCCGCGCACCTGGGAGAAATTCCAGTTTGCCCTGGAAATCGGCGGAGTGATCCTGGCCGAAGGGAAAGTGGACGCCCAGTCCAGCCCGTCGAAGGTGCTGGTGGACAACATCCGCACCGAGATCATGCTGACCGAACCCGCCCAGACCGGAGTCGGGACACCCCATCCTCGCCTGGATGGGGCAGGGAAAGAACCGAGCCAGATGTTTCTGCAACCGCAGCCCCGTCCTGCGGAGCGCAAGCCGGTTGCTCCGAACCCGCAAGGCGGTAGCGGGACTCCCCCGGCATATCGGAAACCCGCCATTCAGCCCCAACCCATTTCCGGGATGGATGATGAACCGCCCGAAGATCCGCCCGATTGGGAAAAAAACCAACCTGGCCAGGCTGCTTTTGTTGAACAGTCGTTGGCTGCCAACGATCAGGGATTAGCGGTCAGCAGCAGGCAGCCAGAGGTCGGCAATCAACCAATATTGGATGAACCCGCCTCGGGACACGATCAATCCACAATCAACAATCCTCAATCCTCTATTAATTATTTCCCGCCGGTAATCCTGGCCACCCCCAAGCTGCCCGCGACGAGCCTGCCTGTCCGGATGAGTGATGACCACCCACCCCAGATGGTCACGGTAATCCTGCGTTCCAGCGGGGATTCAGAGCGTGATATCCGCCGCATCAGCCGGTTGCACGGCACCTTCATTTCCTACCCCGGCAGGGATCGCTTTGCTTTTCAGATCTTCGAAGAAGGGCGTGGCCAATTGATCGAGTTCCCCAATGACACTACGCATTATTGCCCCGAACTGCTGACCGTGATCAATGATGCTGTGGGGGAGGAGAACCTGCGCGTGGAGCCGATCCTGTACCAATGAACCGTAGTAAATTGTAGTGGCGACTTCAGTCGCTCCCTTAGGGAAACCCCAATCCCTGATTAGTTGCGCCTTGGTTTCGTCGTACCTCTCGCAATCCGCCTGCTGGCATAACAATGCCAGCGTTTCTTAATTCAGGTTTCAGTACAGTGAACAGCTTCTACAACGGCATCGCTTGGAAGAACACATTACCGTCTGCAATTATTACGAAATTATTGTATTTTGGATTATTTAGATATATAATATAAGAAAATAAATTGAAATACAGGAGCAACCATGCAAACCAGACTAAACCCGTACTTAAGCTTCAAGAGTAATGCACGCCAGGCCATGGAATTTTATAAGACTGTCTTCGGTGGCAAGCTTCAACTGAAAACATTCAAAGAATATCATGCCTCTCAAACCCCGGACGAAGATGATCTGATCATGCATGCAGAGTTGAATGCAAGCGAGAGCCTGCTTTTCATGGCATCGGACACTCCCGCACGGAATGAGTTCCATCCCGGGACAAACATGAGCATGTCGCTGACCGGCGAAAATGAAAAAGAATTACGAACCTACTTCCAGAAGCGGTCGGCCGGGGGAAAGGTAAGCATGCCGCTTGAGAAAGCTATGTGGGGGGATATGTTTGGCATGTGCACGGATAAGTTCGGTATCAACTGGATGGTGAGCATCACCGCCAAAAAGGCATAGCGCTCGAGAGGTTAACTAATTTGGTGGGAAAAAAGAGCTCACCATTGCAGCAGCGACTTAAGTCACTACTACTCCCCAATACCCTGTTTCCTGATCTCTCCGCAGCGTTCGCAATTCTCCTGCTGGCATAACAACGCCAGCGGGTCCTTTTTTACCAGCGTAATCACCACTTTGAACAACATCACCAGCGGCACCGCCTGCACGCCCGCCGGGCCGATCTGCACCTTGCGGGTGTACTTTTCCATTTCCGGGGCAATGGCCTGGAAACCGGCCGAATCGCCCGGGAAACCCGGACATTCCACCACGCCTTTTGGAGTCAGCGCCCAGCGCAGGAACTGCCGCCGTCCGGACAGTTTTTCGGCATAGTGGATGCTGGTATTGACGGTATGGTTTACGCCTATCAACACCACCCAGCCGCCCTCTTTTTCCAGCGCGGCCAGAGGGCCCAGCGGGTCGGCGATTGTTTGTGCCTTCAGGAGATTACCTGCATTTATCCCGGCAAATGACTGGATCGGATGGATCGATCGTTTGGCGTGCGGGTGGCTGCGGAAGGTCTCAGGGATGATGCCCATCAACGGGTCGGCTGGCATCCGGGGGGTGAAGAACTCGGCCATCCGGTTCTGGTCCTCGCCGGTGCCGTAGGTCATGGCATTGTGGGCCGGTCCGGTTAAAGGCGTCAGCATGGTTTTGTAAGTAAAGGCCGGCACGAGCACGCTCTGGAAAACCCCTGCCAGTGCATTGACCACAGTCTGCGCGCCGCCTTCCACCTCGCCGAAAGACTTCAGCGACGAATGGACGATGACGGGCGCGTTCCCCAGGCGCAGCTCGCGCAGGCCCAGCAACAGATCCCGCAGGCGCACAGTCATCTCAGCTGCACAACTCCAGGATATGCCTGACTACATTACCCGTCTCTTCCGGCTGGACGTGATAGACCCGGATGCCGGCCTCGGATAATTCATAGGCTGCCAGGGCCGATAACGCCGCCAGCCCGGCCTTGCTGGTGAAATAGGCTGCCCGTTTTTCCGTTCCTTTGGGTCGCTCGCCCACATGCACGATCACGCCACCGCCTTTTTCTTTCATGATCCGCCCGGCCGATTGTGTCAGCAGGAAGGCCCCGTTCAGGTTCACGTCCTGGGTGCGCTGCCAATCCCAGTCATCCATTTCGAGCAAACTCTTCTGTGGTTCCACCTCGGCGCAGTTGACCAGGATGTCGATTTGTTTGAAATCATCCAGCACGGCGTTTAGCAGTGTTTGAACCGTCATCTTCTTGGCGATGTCTTCAACATAGGCTTTGACCTGCCCGCCTTCCGCCAGAATATGCGCCACGGTTTCATCCAGGTTGACCGGCGAAATGTCGTTGGCGGCGACCAGCGCCCCCTGCCTGGCAAAGGCTTCCGCAACGTCGCGCCCCGTCCCTTTTCCTGCACCGGTTACCAGGATGACTTTATTCCCAAATTTGCCCATACGATGATTATAACTCGCCTTTTATTCGCTTTCTCTAACATAAAATCTATCTTCCGCTTTCATCTTTCTTATACACGCCCGGTATCATAAGCACAATTCAATTGCATAACATTCCGAATGTGAAACCATTCAAAAGGAGTTTGAAATGACATACTTTATTACCCCCAACCCGTACCAAATTGCCCAACGCTGGGCCCGCATGGCTGGATATGAACCTTCCCGAGACCTTGGTCTGGCCGTGGATGTTCGTGAAGAAGATGATGCTTACATTCTCAATGCCCTGGTCCCCGGCCTGAAAGCCGATGACCTGAATGTTCAGGTTTTAGAGGATGTGGTCACCATCTCAGGCGAATTCAAGGATGAAGAGGCTGAATATCTGATGCGCGAATTGCCATATGGTTCATTCAGCCGTACCCTGCGCCTGCCGGTCACCCTGGACGCAGGCAAGGCCGAAGCAAAGATCACCGATGGCGTGTTGACCCTGCGCCTGGCCAAAGCCGAATCGGCCCTTCCCAAGACCATCAAGATCTCCGTCAAATAACCTCTATTTGCGAAACTGTTTTTCATCTCCCCTATCAGAGCGCCCGAAAGGCGCTCTGAACCTTTAATATCAGGTAAAATACTTGCATCTTTCTCTGGAGAAAACTTGTGCGAACGACCCTTGTCTTCTTTCTGATCATCCTGACCCTGCTGGCAGCCTGTGGTGGCCGCGCAGCCACAACCTCGATACCGGCAACTCCCACGGCAGCTCCGAACCCGACCGCCAGCCCGACTGCAACCATGCCCCTGGCCATCCTGGTCCTGCCGGCCGATATGGCCCAGCAGGATAAGGACAGTTACCAGACTCTCATCTACGGACTGACCCAGGCGAATGGGATGCGATTCCAGGTGCTGAATAGCCTCACTGCCGATGACCTGGCACTGGTAGGCCCTGCCTTGAAAGTGGTCATTGCCTTCCCGCCGGACCCGGGCCTGGCCGCGCTGACCGCTGCTGCTCCGGGTGTCCAATTCCTGGCCGTTGACATCCCGAACCTGGCAACCGCTCACAACTTGTCATCTATTGGAGCCAATGGCTTCCCGGTGGACCAGCAGGCCTTCCTGGCCGGTTACATCGCCGGGTTGGTTGCCCCGGAGTGGAAGGTCGGTATCCTGTCCCAGAAAGATAATCCCTCCGGTGACATCGCCGTGACCGCTTTCACTAACGGGTTCGTTTACTATTGCGGCTCCTGCCGGAACCCGCTTTTCCCCCAGCCGGCCGGGATTTATCCGGTTATAGTGCGCATCCCTTCGGATGCCAAACCCGGGGAATACACGGCCTACGCCGACCTATTGATCCAGAATGTTGTCAAGGTGGCCTATGTTTTTCCAGATGTGGCAACATCCGACCTCTTGAGCTATATGAGTCAAAAAAACCTGCTGCTCGTCGGTCAATCCCTGCCGAGTCAGACGCTGGCACCCCAATGGATTGCCAGCATCCAGCCGGATGAGATCACCGCCATAAAAAACATCTTCCCACAACTGGTTGCCGGTAAAGGCGGGCAGGTTGTCCCCACTCCGCTCATCCTGGCCGATGTCAATTCCAACCTGCTTAGCGCCGGGAAACTGCGCCTGGCGCAGGATGTGCTGGATGGCCTGCAGAACGGCACCATCGGCACAGGCGTCAGCCCCTGATTGATTGCCAGATTCTCCAATTGCGGCTATAATACCGCCTTGCTCCCTGGACAATGAGCCCAGGGACAGGCTGACGGGGCGTGGCGCAGTCCGGCTAGCGCGCTTGCATGGGGTGCAAGAGGTCCCGGGTTCAATTCCCGGCGCCCCGACTGGAGACCGCTTACATAGCTGCCTTAAGGATGTAAGCGGTTTGGTTTTCTGTGTTTTTTCATTTTTCGCAGAACCGCAGATACGTAACATCGTTGTCCTTTCCATATGCCTCCTCGAAAATAAAAACTCCCGGAATCCACCGGGAGCCATTGGAAAGGCAAAAACATAGAAGCCATCCGCCGGCTACATCGGTGGTTTGGTGAGGGCTGGTAGGTGTTAACGCACTTATCAGCCCGATTTGTTAGTTACATTATACAGCGTATATAAACTATTTCCAACTTCTCTTTTCAATTTCTATGGAGTCTATTGAAGAGCCAGTATGGACGTGCTACCCCTGCAAGTCATGCTCGGTCATGTCAGCTTGGATATGGTTCAACATTATGCCCAAATGGTGGACGATGATTTATTACAATCTCATCGTGCACACTCTCCGATTGATAATATGACGTGCCTCCTATAAATTCAAGGTTTACTACAAACCATTTACCCCCTTCTCAAAGCCCGAGAAAATATTTTTCCGGTTTTTTAGGAATTTTGTTCTTATCCACCTATCAAAGTCCGATTCAACTCGGAAAATTAGATAACGAAATTGACATGATATTGATAACGACCATACAGTCTACAAATAGTTTCCTTTTTTGGCAAATTTGTCCTTCCAAAATATTATCTATACTAGTCTTGGTGTTCTACTTCTATTATTTTAATTAGGGTAAGCTAGCTTTCTGGTTCTGCCTGCTCATTTTTTCTTTATTGCTCGTCGGGAGGAACTGGCAGAGTCATGCCTCCCGTAAACATCGGCTTCTGTTCTGACTTCACCCGGCTTGCTCTGCCTGCTCGTGCGGTTATCACTGGCTGTTGCAAGCCCCAACCTGCCGAATTACTCGCCTGTTGAAACGCATTGATGCCGCGTCGGCTCTAGTTGGGCGTTCGGACCTTCCCAGTACCGTTTATCGCTCGGTCAGCGTCTTGAATTTTTGGCCTATCCCTGACCCTTTCAGGTCGCTGTTTCCAGTAGGGACTTGGGTGATAACTTGCGTCATAATTCCGGAAGGCCAGTCCCGGCAAGTGTCGCCATCAGTAGCACTCACTTGCAAGTTTGCCCTTGTAATTCTTTAGTGCAGGCTTCGGGCAGGCCTGCGCGTTGTTTTTATTTCTCCCCTGAACTTTCTATCCTATCTAAATACAAAACCCCTAAAGTAAGGCTAATTGAACAGGCTGATTGATATATTCCAGAGCCGGCTCCACTGTAGGAATAGTCTTCGGTGTTGAGTTCTTTCCACCGGCCACATCCCAGCGACTAAGGGCAAGTGCACGTTGACGCTCGAATCCACCGCGCTGCAACTCCCAAGAATACCGCTTGAAATGTTCGAGCGTGCAAAAGTAAACGCACCCGTTGTCTTTGTCGGTTACTTCGATTTTTATCGCGCCGGCTTGCTCTGCCTGTGTAAGGTTCTCGACCGAAAAGGCAATTGCAGGAGGTTTACGCAAGAAGTGTTTACTGCCACTAATTCGCTTTTTGAATATCCCATTCTGAACTTTCCCAATTACCCGGCCATCAGATAGAAGAATTGGAATCCTGTTATTATTTTCTATTGTTACGTTAGGGGAAACTGTTGTATACTTCATATGGATAATCCTTTCTGTAAGAGAAGGTATTCCGTATTCCCCGCCGTGTGTCAGCATGGCGGGTTTTTTCTTAGCCAGCAGACGTGAATATTATGTCAGCCTCAGTTCCTGTTCTCGTGTTGGTGCTGTGACAAACTGGTCTGTTGCCAACAGCCCGCGGCGCTGATAGGCATCATGGAGTATCATCCGCACTGCTTCGCTTAGATTCACTCCTTCCTGATTGGCAATAACATTGAGGGCATAGATTTCTTTGTCATTAGCCCGGAAATGTATAAAACCCTGTCGTTTTGTATCCATAACTTTCTCCTTTGGGTTAAATAAAAACGCCTAGAAAGATATCTCGCCATTTTTTATATGGCTATTTTTATCTTCTAGGCTTTTTGAGGTGGTTAAAAATCTCTATTTACTACACAATTCTAAAGCACAACTGTGTAATACCACAAGGGTCAACTTGTTATGTTTCATTATAAATAGTGGCACGTGCGGCGCGCTATCCCCTCCGCATTATCTCTACGAATTACTGAAAAGGTGAGTAAAAGCAAGTATTTAGTTATAGGTAATATGAGTCTACTGAAATAATTCGTACTTTAACAACCCACGGCTAATAGTTTTGGTCTGGCAAACCCGTTCACATTTTTATGCTATGATATACATGCATTATTGTTTGTTTTTTTATCGAGTGCTTTCTCTAGTGTTGAAAATGGCATGACCCAGTAGGAAAGTGGAATATCGCTTTGGAGGATTTAAAATCTATTGCCCGCCGTTCTTGATAAAGCAAGTTGTTTGAGGAACCCCAATCATTCATATGGAGGAATAAAATGAAAAAAATATCAAAATGGGCATTAATTATTTGGTCAATCTTATGCCTTATTGGTATTTGCGTGGGACTCTTTAATTTAGCTAAAAGTTCTAACGCGCCACAAAATAATTTTGAGTCTGCTGGACAAGCAATGGGGCTTGGATGTGGTTTGGGTATTTGGTTCGTATTGTGGATAGCACTAGCAGGACCTGCATTGGTTGTATATCTTGTTTCTGGTAAAAAGGAATCCACAAAAGTCGAAATTGTTCAAACGCCAATACAATCAAAATTATGTCCAGAATGCGGTAAATACTATGTAGGTCAACCTAGATTTTGCCCTAACTGTGGACAGGAATTAAATCTTGTAAAAAAAGCTGCACCCAGCGAAATAAATATAACTACCTCTCAATTATTACAAGCCGCTCAACAACCTTCAGTTCGATTATGCCCTAAGTGCGGTCTACCTATGGAAATTAAAATAGCTAATAAAGGTGCACAACAGAGCGAAAAGTTCTATGTTTGCCCCAATTATGATAAGTGCAAACAATTTTTCCCCGTTGAAGGATGATTTATGATATTATCATAGTCGATAGCCCCTTACTATCTCAGCCCTTAACATCGGGGGGCATTTTTTCTTTGCCTTGATTCGCCAAGGGTTTTGAATATGATACCAGAAGACTTTCTTGCTCAAGGAATCGCAGCAGCAAAAGCGGGAAATAAACAGGAAGCCCGTCGGTTATTATATGCGGCCATTCGCGCTGCGCCCAACGATGAACGTACTTGGGGATGGTTCTATAATGTCTGCGAGAATGATGAGGAGCGCTTAGGTTGCCTAAAAGAAGTCCTGCGCATTAATCCTGGCAATGAAAAAGCCAAATTCCTATTACAAAAGCTGAGCGTTCAACAAAAACCAAATGCAGATTTAAGAGCACAAGTTGGAATTACTTCGACAATCCAATCACAATTAAAAAAGAAAGAAAACAAACGCTGGATTTTTTGGTTAGTCGGGGGTGTTGTTTTCGTGTTTGTTTTATTGGTTACCATACTTATAGGCAGTTATCTAATCAACAATGGCAACCAGCGAATAATTACAAATCTGCCAACACAGAAGGTGTTATCTAATTCAAGCGTTAGCATTCCTACAGTTACACAATCAAAAACATATTCCGGAAATTGGCAAACCAGTCTAGGAAAGTCGGCCTTTGATGATAGTCCAACAGTCGTTATAAGTTTGAACGCAGAAAGTCCAATTCAAGGTTGGCTTACCTCATATGTTCCGCAATTATCTCTTCGGTGTCAAGAACACAATATAGATGTTTTCATTACTACAGGAATGTCGCCTGCAGTTGAATATGGGATGAATGAAACGGCAACAATCCGTTTACGATTTGATAGCAGTCAAGAGATAACTACAATAGCCAACGAATCGACAGACGGGAAAGCCCTTTTCCTGCCTGCCCCGACACTTACGATTCGAGCGATGCTTTTAACAGATAAATTGGCATTCGGTTTCACTCCATTTAATGCCTCGCCTGTTGTGACTACCTTCAACCTTCAAGGTTTATCAGTTGTTATTAAACCATTAGAAGAGGCCTGTAATTGGAATGGTACATCAGCAATTCCGACGCTTTTACCAAATGAAAATCTAGCACCTCTACCTAGCGAAATTCCAACACCCTTCCCAACGCCAATTCCCACACCGACTTCATATCCTTTAGGTAGTTCAATCGTGATTAACAAATGGCAAACACAAGTCAAAAAGGTAATAACGGTTCCGACCATAAGTTTTAACAATGAAACGGAAAAAGCCGCTGGCCGATTTGCACTAGTGTTTATGTCTGTTACTAACCTTGATTTATCTCCTCAAACATTTGGTGCATATGGAATTATGCAAATCCAAGATTCCGATGGACGAAAATATGATGAGAACCCAGTTGCAAGCTTTGATGCGCAAATTCAATACAATACAGATATTGGTGCAGATATTAATCCGGATGCAACCGCGAACATAGTTGCGGCTTTTGATATCCCAAATGAAAGTGCATATTATTTATTAGTTCCCGGTTTGCTTGCCCCTCAAAATGGTGTAAGTCTAAAGCTCAATATTCCATAAATATGCCTGATGGTTTAGTTGCTCAAGAAGTTGCTACTTAGCAAACTAAATATCAGAGCCGGCGATTTTGCCGGCCCTGACTTATAACTAAAGCCTCCATTTATCGGCAGGGGAAGCCCGCCGGTGGGCATTCTTAGCATCTGTCTTCACTAATTGAAGGTAGTGTCTGACCATATCCAAAGAACTATGCCCGAGTATCATCTGAAGTGTGAATATATCTCCATCGTTGCGTAGATATTCCACCGCAAATGTATGGCGCAAACGGTGAGGGTGGCAGTTTTTCATTCCAGCCTTATCGCCCAAGTCTTTCAGCAAGAGCCGGATGGCACTGGCATTCATACGCCGGCCTGCCGTAGTCTGGAAAAGCGGCTCATCCTGGTCTGCCTCAGGTCGCGTGGAGAGATAACGCCAGAGTACGCGCCGCGTGGCTTTCCCCAGCGGGATAACCCGGCTCTTCGTTTTACGTTGAGAATTGCCGTAAGGCACAACAAATATTTCGCCGGTCTCAAGGTTTACATCCTTGATGTTCAGCCGGCCCGCTTCGCCCGTGCGAATACCTGTATCCAGTAGCAAGATAATAAGCGCAGTGTCCCTTTCGGCGGTCGGTCTTTTCATCCTGAACGCGTGCCGGCCATTGGTTGCCGCCAGCCGGGTATATTCTGCGCCTTCCATAAGCGCTCTAACTTCTTCTTCCGATAAGGGCATTATTTCGCGTGGATTATTGGGTGGGAGTTTCAGCCGCGCATCCGGTCTGGATTTCAAACCCAGTTCTTCTTCGGCCCAGCGAAAAAAGCGCCGGATGGCTTTCCAGTGGTTTTGGAGTGTGCTCCCTGAAAGTGGCGCTTTGTTGATGCCTTGCCGGCGTGGGATATAATCGCCCCGTAGGTAAGCAAAGTAACGGGTCAGGTCGATTGGCGCTATTTCTGACACATCCCGGTCGCCCAGGAAGCCTGTCAGTGTGGTGAGCATAATGCGGTAAAGGTCTACTGTTGCCGGCGAATATCCATCTGCCTTCAAGGTAAACAAGAAACCATCGAGAGCGCTTGTCAGGTTCATTTCTGCCCCCTTTCGGTCAACCGCAGCGTGCTTACATCGGTTGATTTTTTCCTGAACCGCAGACTCATAACATCGTAAAAGCGGTTTTGTAAGCGGTCCGCAGCAGTCCGGCTAGCGCGCTTGCATGGGGTGCAAGAGGTCCCGGGTTCAATTCCCGGCGCCCCGACACAATAGACTCCATTTCGGTGGGGTCTTTTATTTTAGGCCCGGGTTCCCCCGTCAGGGGACTTCGCATTTCCCGGCGCCCCGACACAGAAGACTCCGCGAACTGCGGAGTCTTTTGATTCCAGGCCCGGGTTCCCCCGTCAGAGGACTTCGCATTTCCCGGCGCCCCGACTGGAAGACTCCGCGAACTGCGGAGTCTTTTGATTCCAGCTTGGGTTTCCTCCTTGGGGAACTTTCTTAATCCAGCATGTTTGATCTCACTCTAAAAAGCCCGCCTCGTTATAATTCTTTCTGTAATTGCATAATCCACAATCCCCGGCAGGTTCTGGCGGGGTTGGCGCATCCAGCAATGTGACAACTCCTGTCAAGAATCCCAGGAAGGTGGCATCATCGCGGGGGATATCCATCCAGGTTGTCTTGGTCACAAAAGCTAATTCTCCATTCGGCATTCGCTCGAAGCTATTGGGTGTGATGATAAAAAGGCCAAGATGGGTAATGGGCGATATGAAGAGGGCGCCGGGGGCCGGGTTTTCCAAAGCGTATGCGTAGGCCGACAACTGCCGGCTGTAGAAAGCCGCTTTTTCTTCAGACGCGTCGGATGTCTTGTAATCGATAATGCCGTAAGAGCCATCCTCAAAGGCCATGATCGCATCGAACCGGCCCTTGATGACGCATTGGGCGGAAGTATCCGGAAAGCTGATCGGAATGGACTTGACCCACTTCTCCCTATATTTCACGATCCCTGCAGGCAGGTCAGGGGATATTTCTCTTGAAGGTTTATCCAGGTAATAATTACTGGTCAGATCGCCCATTTTTCCGAACATACCCGGAAATGGCCCCCTGTAAACAATATTATGTTTTACCTTGAGATAAAAGCATCGTTTGCAGCCGTCCCACAGAAATGTGAGATCTGACGGGCTGAGGTTATAAGCGGTCATAAAAGGGTTACCACCCGCCTGTTTTCAACCGATTCCTTAATTCATCCTGCAGGGATGCCAGCATTTCCTTGAAGGCTTCCATATATGCAGGGTTTTTCGTTGCCTCTGCCTCCAGGCGTCCCAGTAAATATACCATCCAGGATTGCCAGGTGCGCGGGTTGCCGTACATTTGCGCTATTTCCAGTGCGGTTTTATTAAGAATATCACGGAGATCGTCTTCATTACTTGTGCTCATAGGTCATTCTCCTGAAGTGAAAAGAATAGCTAAAGGTTGTAACATGGCTTGCTTGTATTGTAGCACTTTAGCTGTTTTCAAGGAATTGTCCCCAACACCTCTCATTTTTTGTTAACTTCTGCGGTTCCCAGAGGGCCCATACGGGAGAGGCTTTGCCCTTTTGAGACGCGATATAATACCCGCTAAATGAAGCGAAGGATTACCATGTCTAATTGGAAAAAAATATTGGTGTTTTTGATGCCGGTGGTTTTTGCAGTCTATCCAGTCCTGGCCATTTTCTCCCATAACTTGCAAATACTAAAATTTTCCGACATCACATTGCTTTTAATTATCGTAGTCATTCTTGGGGCTGGACTGACATCTTTATTTCTGCTCATCTTCCGCGATATTTCAAAAGCCAGCCTAGTCGCAATTTGCTGGCTGGCCATATTTTTTAGTTACGGCCAGGTCTACAATGTGATCCATAAATCACTGGGTATCAATATTGGTCGGAATGCGATCCTCCTGCCAATCGCTTTTGGGCTTATGGCGCTTTCATTGATCTGGATATGGAAGCTGGTCCGGGATTCATCCTGGCTGGTTACCTTATTCGGTTCGATGATCGTTATCTTGTGTCTGATGAGCTCTTATTCGATCGTACGTTATTATTTTTCAACCGGTAATATTAAACCTGTCGCACAGGCAGCCGCCCCCGTACCTGCGCAAACGGGCGTGAGCCCCAACATCTATTACATCATTCTGGATGCGCATGGACGCCAGGACATGTTGCAGCAGCTGTACGGGTATGACGATTCCGGGTTCATCAATTTCCTGAAAGCCAGGGGTTTTTTTGTGGCCGACTCGAGCCACTCCAACTATCCATTTACGGTGCTCTCGCTTTCGTCATCGCTGAATATGCAGTATCTGGATACAATTGGCACACCCAATGTTTCTGCTGCCGCGAATTGGACCTACCTCGATGGAAAAGTCAAGGACAGCCAGGTTCGTGCGATCCTGGCGCAGCAGGGCTACAAATTTGTCTCTTTTAATAACGATTATCAAACAACTGCAACAGATGCTGATATTTATTATAATTATGACGCCACCGCAAGCGCGACTGACACCAAAAGTGTGCTGGGGATCAGCGAAATTGACCAGATGTTCCTTTCCTCCACCATGGGGCGTGTCATTATCGACCTTGGGCTGTTATCGAAAGCAACCAATGATCAGCAACAGTATAAATTCCATTATTTGCAGATAAAGTATATCTTTACCACGCTTTCGGAAACGCCCAGTTTGCCGGGCAAGAATTTTATTTTTGCCCACATCATTGCCCCGCACCCTCCCTTTGTCTTTAATTCCGACGGGTCTTTCAGACCAAACTCTTTTCCCTACACGTTGGGTGATGGGTCTGGCTTTCCTGGGACAAGTCGGGAATATATTACTGGCTATCACGATCAAGTCGAGTATATCGACCAGGCCGCGGAGAATCTGATCACAGATATTCTGTCACGCTCAAAAACTCCTCCGATCATCATCATCCAGGGCGATCATGGTCCACGTGCCTTCATGGACTGGAATTCAGTCGAAAAAACCAACCTAAATGATTGCATGAGCATTTTGAATGCGTATTATTTCCCGGGCATTCAATCCAATGCGCTGTATGCTTCCATCACCCCGGTCAATTCTTTTCGGGTACTATTAAACGAATATTTTGGAATGAATTTGCCGCTCCTGCCAGACCAGAGTTACTTTGCCACCTTGAACAACCCGTTTGATTATATTAACGTGACCGCCAGATTAAAAAAATGATTTCTGGCAGGAACGGTATTACGTGCTAGTTCTATATACGAGGTAATAACAACTGACCTGTCGCTCTTCCAGGAGAAGCTCCCATGGAAATCATCCCGAATGTCCACCTCATCCCCAAAACCGTCGCCAACCCCTACTTGCTGATTGACCCGGATGGCCTGACCTTGATCGACGCCGGTCTGCCGGGCAGCCATAAGAAGATCCTGCGCTATATGGCCGGCCTGGGCTACGCCCCTAAGGACCTGAAGCGTATCCTGATCACCCATGCCGATTTCGACCATGTCGGCGGTCTGGCTCCGCTTAAAAAGGCCACCGGGGCGCGCCTTTACGCCAGTCCGGTCGAGGCCCAGGCCATGGCGGAAGGACATCCCTCGCGCCCGGTCAGGCCCCGCAGAACGATTACCAGGTTTTTATTCGGTCTGATGGCCGGCCTGTTCAAACCTGCCCGCATCCAGGTGGATGAAATGCTATCGGATGGGCAGATTCTCCCGGTGCTGGGCGGGCTGCGCGTCATCGAGACCCCCGGCCATACCCCCGGGCATATTTCGCTGTTTGCCGCCTCCGCCGGGATCCTGTTCTGCGGCGATTCGATCGTCTCGGGCGAGGCCGGGCTGCGCGGCTCCAGCGGGGCCAATAACTGGGACAAGGCCAAATCGGATGAGTCGGTTCGCAAGCAGGCCGCCCTCGGGGCGCGCATCCTCTGCTGCGGGCATGGCCCGGTTGTCATGGATGCGGCTGGCAAATTCCCGCAAATATAGTTTTTTCTTTTCATGTCATGCATGGGCGGCAGGTCCTCCTGCCGCTCATTTTTTTCCTTGCAAGTGCTTGAGAATAATTTCGTGTTCGCTTGCCCTTCTCAAAACAGAACATTTGCGCTAATATTCAGATGCTTTTATTTTCCATGGTTCGTCTGTAATGTTTTCCTGTTCAATTCTGCCCTCTTCCTCCAAATGGGTACCTTTCCTCCTGCTCCCTCTTTCAAATGCAACCCTCCATTCGAAATATGTTTCGCCTATTCGTTCCTCGGAAAAATTATAAAAAGTGACCTAAATTCCCTCCCTATCCGGAAAGATTGTTCCCCTTGGCTCTTTCCAAATATGTACTTTCATAAATGGAGGGGCCGGGGAAAGTTCTCTGCCATGCGTGGGAACCTGGGTTTGGATCATTCGTTCCTCCCTTCGTTTCCGCGGAACGAATATGGCACAGGAAACTGCATTTCCATGGAAACAATGGCATCCGCGGTACAATTTGACCAGAGGTTTTTTAATGCATATTCTGGTGACCAATGATGACGGGGTGCAGGCTCCCGGCCTGCTGGCCCTTGCACAAGAATTACGCAGGCTGGGCAAAGTGACCGTCTTCGCCCCGGACCGCAACTGGTCGGCTTCCGGGCACGTTAAGACGCTGGACCGGCCGTTGCGGGTGCGGGAGGAGACCCTGGCAGATGGCTCCCCGGCTCTCTCCACAGACGGCGCTCCGTCTGACAGTGTGGCGCTGGCTCTGTTGGGGGTGGTCAAGGAAAAGATCGACCTGGTGGTTTCTGGCATCAACCCGCACGAGAACATTGGCCATGATGTGACCTATTCCGGTACCGTCACGGCCGCCATGGAGGCAGTCATCGGCGGAGTGCCGGGCATGGCCGTCTCGCTAAATGCGCCCGAGGGTTTCCAAGGCAGCCTGGATTACAGCACGGCTGCCGTAGTTGGCCGGCGCGTGGTCACCCGGATGCTGACCGGGGGGCTGCCACCAGGGGTGTTTTTGAACGTAAACGTGCCTTACCTGAAAGAAGCTGAGATTAAAGGCTTTATGATCACCCGCCAGGGGATGCGTGTCTACCGAGATGCGCTTGAACCCCGGGTTGACCCGCATGGCCGCCCGTATTACTGGATCGGCGGCCAGCCGCCTACCGCTCTCGATACGGCCGGTACCGATTTTGGCGCGATAAAAGCCGGCTACGTTTCCATCACTCCCCTGCAACTGGATATGACGGCTTGCCAGGCGCTGGAAGAAATGAAGCAGTGGGATTGGGTGTAGGCGGAATCCGTTTTCATCTTTCAATAAGGGTTCATCTGATGCAATTCACATCGCCTCCCGACCCCATCATCTTCAATCACCAGGTCTGGGACATCGTACGCCGGGTACCGCCTGGGTGCGTGACCACTTATGGAGAGATTGCCCGCATGCTGCCCCTGCCGGAAGGCATGGATCCCAAAGCCTACCAGGCCTTTGCACCGCGCTGGGTCGGCGGGGCCATGGCCGCTTGTCCCGGGGATGTGCCCTGGCAGCGGGTGATCAACTCCAAAGGGGGGATCAGCCCGCGCCCGGGTGCGCAGGCTCAGCGCCAGCTTCTCGAAGAAGAAGGCGTTCAATTCGACGAACGCGGTAGAATCGACCTTACGATTTTTGGCTGGCACGATTCTTCCGGGGAACCCGAACCGCCGCACTTACTTTAAATTATTGGAGAAAAAATGTTTGTCGCATCTGCAACCCGTTATGACAATATGAAGTACAACCGCTGCGGACGCAGCGGGCTGAAACTGCCGGCTATCTCGCTGGGCTGGTGGTACAACTTCGGCGGCCTGGACCTGCTTGAGAACGGCCGCGCCATTGCCCGCTCCGCCTTCGAGCACGGCGTCACGCACTTCGACCTGGCCAACAACTATGGTCCCCCGCCCGGCTCGGCCGAGGAGACTTTCGGACGGCTGTTTCGGGAGGATTTTGCCCCCTACCGTGATGAACTCATCATCTCCACCAAGGCCGGCTATGATATGTGGCCTGGTCCGTATGGGGAGTGGGGTTCGCGTAAGTATATGCTTGCCAGCCTCGACCAGTCGCTCAAGCGCATGGGTTTGGAATACGTGGATATCTTCTACAGCCACCGCCCGGACCCTGAAACGCCTCTTGAAGAGACCATGGGCGCGCTTGCCAGCGCAGTGCGCCAGGGCAAGGCGCTCTATGTGGGCATTTCGAACTATCAACCAGAACAGACCCACCAGGCTGCCAAGATTCTGCGTGATCTGGGCACGCCCTGCCTGATCCACCAGCCCAGGTACAACATGCTCGACCGCTGGGTGGAAGAGGGTCTGCTAGACACGCTCGAAAGCGAAGGAATTGGCAGTATCGTTTTTTCGCCGCTCGCGCAGGGACAGTTGACTGACCGTTATTTGAACGGCATCCCGCAGGGCGCGCGCGCCACCAAAACCGAGCGCGTCTGGTTGACGCCTGTCGATGTGAAGCAAAACCTGCCAAAGATCCAAAAATTGAATAGCCTTGCCAGGCAGCGCGGGCAAAGCCTGGCGCAAATGGCGCTCGCCTGGGTGCTGCGCAAACCGCAGGTCACCTCGGCCCTGATTGGAGCCAGCAGCGTCAAACAACTCGAGGATAACCTGGCCGCACTGAACAATCTCAAATTTGAAGAAGAAGAATTGCAGGCCATTGAAGCTGTATTGAAGGAATAAGTGCATCCGCTGATCCCGGCAATTCTTCCCTGATGAACCATAAAGATTGGTAAAGATTAGCGCAGATTAGCGGAAGGAATTACTTGGTGGAGGGTCCCATGACTGATAAGCCCACCCTGGGCGAACGCTTTCGCTACTGGTTCGATAACAGCTTTTCCGGTGGTCCGCTTTCCGAGGACGCCGATCTGTATGCAGTGTTTACCGATATCTTCGACCCGGATGGCTCTGAAATCTACATGAAACCTGTCCGTGATTACGTGGAACTGGGCAAACCGGTCACCTTCTATACGCTGGTGGAGGCTGCCCGCCGCCGCGGTCAATCCGCCACCGGCTATCGGCTGGAGGCCGAGGCTCGCCAGGCATCCAAATCATACGGCGTGCACACCAACCCAAAGAAATCCGAGCAGGTGGTCTTTTCTTCTGAAGACAAGATTATTGTTGTTGCGGAAGATTAGCAGGTGATAAAATACCTTTGATGGACGAATCCGCTCTCATTCTGGATGCCCAGCACGGCGACCTGCAGGCCTTCAATACCCTGGTATTGGCCTATCAGGATGTATTGTTTAACACTGCCCTGCGCATCTTAAACGACGAGGATCAGGCCGCCGATGCGGTGCAGGAGGCCTTCCTCTCCGCGTTTCGTGCCCTTAACTCCTACCGCGGTGGCTCCTTTCGCGCCTGGTTGCTGCGCACCGTTACCAATGCCTGTTATGATGAATTGCGTCGCAAAAAGCGCCGCCCCACCACCCCGTTCGAACCCGAAACTGCCGAGGGCGAGGAAGTCGAGTCACCTCACTGGCTGGCCGATCCCCATGCCTCCCCCGAGGAAAGCCTGGACCAGGCCGAACTCGAACATGCCGTCCAGCATTGCCTGGAAAACCTCCCGCCCGATTTCCGCGCCGTGGTCGTTCTGGCCGACATCCAGGGTCTCGATTACTCGGAAGTCGCCATTGCCGTTCATAAACCTCTCGGTACCATAAAATCCCGGCTTGCGCGTGCCCGCTTGCGCATGCGCGCCTGCCTGCAAGGCTTCCGGGAACTTTTGCCAGTTGCCTACCGTCTGGAAGAGGAAAGCAGCTTATGACAACTCCTTCTTCCCGCGATCTGGAACAACTTTCAGCCTACCTGGATGGGCAACTATCCCAGTCCAGCCGGGCGCGCCTGGAGATTCGCATTCAATCGGATGCGGGATTGGCCAGCGCACTGGAAGAACTTCGCCAAACACGCGCATTCCTGCGCCGCACTCCCCACCGCCGCACCCTGCACAATTTTACTTTGACGCCTGGGATGGCAGGCATCCGTCCGCCAGTTCCGCGGCTGGTCCCGGTGCTCTCTTGGGTCTCCGCGGTCGCCATGCTTTTCTTTATCTTTACGCTGGGAGCCAGCCTGGTTGGGCAGCTTTACGTTGGCAAGACAGCCTCAATGAATGCGGCTGTACCAATGGGGGGCGGTGCAGGCCCGCTGGCCGCTGCCCCCATGGCTCCTTCCAGTGCCAATACCGCTACCATGGCACCTTTAATGGCTGCACCTGCACCCCTGGCTCCTGCCGCCACTGGGGTCCCTGCGACCAGCGTGCCTTTGGCTGCTTCTTCAAATCCACCTGCTGCGGATCAGACAGCGCCTCCCCCGCCGACGGAGGAAACATCCATCGTGTCGGTTGAACAGGCAACACCCCCCGCGGTATCCCGGCTTGCCCAATTACAAGCTGCCTCAAAATCCCTGAAGAGACAGGTCAACTACTGGTTGTTTATCTGGCCGGGCATGGCGGTAATCCTTGGCGCTTCTGCCATCGTTGCCTGGGGGTTGAACAAGCGTGATTTCCAGCGAAAAAACCCGCCTGGATGACTTCACTCCAATAAAAATTAATTCACAGCCCTTCCGTGCTAAAATAATAGCGAACAAGGAGGCACATATGGCAACTATCGCACCTGTTCGTCCGTCTCCGTTGGCAGGCCGGTGGTACGAAGGTAACCCAGCTGCGCTTTCCCGCGCGGTTGATCAATACCTTGATCGGGCCGAGTTGCCTGAACTCCCGGGCCAGGTGGTTGCAATCATCGCTCCACACGCCGGGCATGTCTACTCCGGGCCGGTCGCCGGATATGCCTTTGCAACCGTACGTGGAAAGACCCCTGACCTGGTTGCAGTTCTCTCTCCAATGCACCAGCCCTTTAACCAACCGTTGCTCACCACCGCCCATGCTGCTTACTCCACCCCGCTGGGGCAGATCCCGGTGGATCAGGAAGCCGTTGCACAGTTGGATGCGCGTCTTGAGGAAACTTTGGGTTACGGATTGGCCGCGGTGGCTTACGACCAGGAGCATTCCCTCGAAATAGAACTGCCCTTCCTCCAGCGCGCCCTGGCTGGAAATTTCAAACTCCTGCCTGTGATGGTACGCTCCCAATCTCCAAAAATCTCCCGTCAACTTGGGACACTTCTGGCTGAAACCTTGCAAGGCAGGAATGCCCTGATGGTTGCCTCCACCGATCTTTCCCATTTTTACACCCAGAAGGAGGCGCTATCCTTCGACACTGAAATGTTACGCCGGATCGAGTCGTTCTCCCCGGAGGATGTTTTCTGTGCAGAAGAAGAACGGAAAGGGTTTGCCTGTGGCCTGGGCGCATTAACCGCAGTGTTATGGGCAGCCAAGGAACTGGGTGCGGACACCGTCAAGGTATTGCACCATGCCACCTCCGGAGATGTAACCGGTGACTATTCATCGGTGGTTGGCTATGGCGCGGCTGTGGTAATGAAAACGAAAATATCCTAACCCAGGAAGTTTTATTAATGAAGAATATCAAGAACATAACAACGAAAGTCATCGAAAACCCCTGGTTCTATCCTGTTGCATTGTTGCTTGTCGGTATGCTTGCCTATGGATTAGTGATTCCCTACCTGGGTTTTTATTGGGACGATTGGGAATCGGTCTATCTTTATCATTTACATAACCCGGCCATCATTTTCCCGTATTTTGCGGAACGGCCGTTCTCGGCGTTTATTTATCTAATCCTGTTCCCATTAACCAACATGACTCCACTGGTCTGGCAGACGGTTGCCCTGGTGCTACGCTGGATCGGAGTACTGTTCATTTACCTGACGCTGAATGCTGTTTGGCCGGCGCGGGCCTGGCTAAACCGCTGGATCGGGGTTTTGCTGTTGGTTTTCCCCGGCTTTTTACAGCAGCCGGTTGCTGTCACCTATAGCCGCCATTTTACTGCCTTCGCTTTATTGGGTGTTTCACTTTACCTGACCGTCCTGGCGCTTCGGCATCGTAAATATTTCTGGCTCTGGATGCCGCTATCCGTAATATTGGGCATCGCTCAGATTTTCATGATTGAGTATTTCGTGGGGCTAGAACTGATCCGTCCGGTCATCATCTGGGCGGTTCTCTGGGCAGAAGAAAAGGAAAAAAAGCGTCGTGTGCTCTGGAAGACACTGCTTTACTGGTCGCCTTTTATTCTTGGGCTTGTAATTTATTTCTGGTACCGGGTATTTTATTTTCCTACCACCCTGGCGACGACAGACCCAAACAATCCGGTGCTCTTAAAAGCAATTTTGAGTGCACCACTTGCCACTCTGAGCATGCTGGCAAAAACGGTTTACCAGGACATCGGATATCTGATTATTTCCGTTTGGGCCAACGCATTTTCTCCGGATCTGATACATTCCCACTCCAAGGTAATGTGGTTATCCTGGTTTGTTGGGATAGTTACCGCGATCCTATTTTGTTTCTATATTTATAGAACCTCCCGTGATAAAAAGGCTGCCGAAAATTCCTCCTTTTTCTACATGCTGGTTGTGGGCGGCATTGCACTGCTGGGAGGCGCCGTTCCCGTCTGGGCAGCCGGGCGGCAGATTAATGATGGAAATTGGTCAGACCGGTTTACCCTTGCGCCGCTGGTGGGTGCAGTTATTCTGGTTGTCAGCTTGGTGGACTGGTTATTTAGAACAAAAAATCAAAAGCAATGGCTGCTGGCTATTTTGGTGGCGTCTTCCATTTCTTACCAAATCTATAATTCCAACGAATATCGCAAGGATTGGGAGGTCCAGAGGAATATATACTGGCAGTTGGCTTGGCGCGTCCCGGTCCTGAAACCGGGTACGGCCATTATCGGGTCAGGTACATTTACAGGTAAAAGTTCGTTCTATGACGGCGGCTATATCGTCAGCCTGCTTTTTAGCCAGACTCCCAGTGCAAACCCTCAGTACGATTATTTTGATATCTGGCATTTACCCGCGGCCAGCTACAAGCCGGATAAGCCGCTGGTTGATTCTGAACGAGGCGGTCAATTTAGCGGGAATACCTCGCAAGCGATTGGGATGTACTTTAACTTCAATACCAACGAATGTGTGCGGGTCCTGGATCCGGTTTATACCGGCGACCCAAAATTTAATGCCGGCATGAGTAATATCATCCCGATCTCGAACCTGGCTGAGATTTCCCTTGGAGATGGTACAAGATCACCTGATCCGGCCACCTTTGGGACAGAACCGGCCCATACCTGGTGTTATTATTTTGAGAAGGCCGATTTGGCGCGCCAGATGCAGGATTGGCCGGCAATATTAAAACTTGGTGCGGAGGCCAAGGCCAAGGGTCTGGGTTCGAACTCGGGCAGTGAATATCTGCCTTTCATCGAAGCCTATGCCCGGACCGGACAATGGTCACAGGCATTTGAAATGAGCCTGAACGCCCAGGGTAATACCGCCGGCCTCAGCCCTCTGCTTTGTAATAATTGGAAGCGTTTCGCTGGCATTGCTGGTGGCGCAGATAAAGTTACCTATCTTGCAAAGGCAGAAACGAAATTCTGCGGGACATCCACGAAATAGCAGTATTTGATAAAATGACCGCCTTTGCCCAAATTGCAGTCAATATTCCGTCTGTTGCGGGAGTTTTTGACTATTGTCTGCCCCCCGAAATGGAAGGGAAAGTAAGTGTGGGGCATCTGGTTACCGTGCCTTTCGGCCGGCAGACCGCCCAGGGTGTGGTGCTGGAACTCATCAACCAACCTTCCGTGGCCGAGACAAAACCCATTCTTAATCTACTCGATCCGCTGCCGGTCCTGACCAGCCCCCAGTTGGAACTAGCCAAACAAATGGCCGCCTCCACCCTCAATCCACTCGCGGCAATCATTGACCTGATGTTGCCCTCCGGATTGGGCCAGCAGGCTGATGTCCTTTATGCGCTCAGCAATTCGCTATATGAAATCAAAAAACAGCAATCCACTGCCACGCAATCCCGCCTGCTTGGTTTGCTTAAAGAGAAAGGTTCCCTACGCGGGCGTCAAATCGACCGTCATTTCAACAAGGTGGACTGGCGCAAGGCCGCGCAGTACCTGGTGCGCAGCGGAGTGCTGGCCAGCCAGTCCATCTTGCCGCCCCCCACAGTCCGGCCCAAGTTCGTCCGTACGGCGCAACTGGCCGTCCCGCCCGAGCTAGCCGAGGCTGCGCTGTCTAGCCTGGGCAAAACCGCCGCCACCCTGGCACGCCGCCAGTCTGCCCTGCGTTTGCTGATGCGCGATCCGGATGCCATCAACGTTGCCTGGGTATACGCCGAATCGGGTTGTAACCTGGCCGATTTGCAGGAACTGGATGAACGCGGGCTGATTATCTTGCACGAAACGGAAATCTGGCGCGATCCGTTGGGTAAAATAGAGCTCGCGGAGCAGGGAACAGAGAACAGCACTTCCCCGCTCGAACTGACGCCCGACCAGCAGCGTGCCTGGGATGCCATCCAGGCGGCTTTCCATTCTTTTTTGCAACTTCCTGAGCCCTTCCTGCTTCACGGTGTGACCGGTTCAGGCAAAACCGAAATCTATCTGCGGGCGGCCGCCGAGGCCATCCGGCGCGGTCGGCAGGCCATCATCCTGGTACCGGAGATTGCCATCACCCCGCAGATGGTGCGGCGTTTCCTGGCGCGTTTCCCCGGGCAGGTGGGTCTCTTTCATTCGCGTCTCTCCCCCGGCGAGCGCTACGACACCTGGCGGCGCGCCAGGCTCGGCTTGTTGAAGGTGATTATTGGGCCGCGCTCGGCGCTCTTTGCGCCCCTGCCGGCCGTTGGACTGATTGTGGCGGATGAGTGTCACGATGGTTCCTATTACCAATCCGAACCGCCCTTCTATCATGCGGTGGAAGCAGCCAAAATCTATGCCCGGTTGTGCGGCGCAGTCTGCATTTTCGGGTCGGCCACTCCCACCATCCAGCAACGCTACCAGGCCGAAATCGGGGAAAGCCTCCTACTCGAGTTGCCGAAGCGGATCCAGTTCGTCAACAACCCTTCCAGTGACCCGGGTCTGCCGCCTGTATCCATTGTTGATATGCGTGAAGAACTCAAGTCCGGCCGGCGCGGCATCTTTAGCCAGGCGCTGATGGATGGGCTGGAGGATGTGCTAAAAAAGGGCCAGCAGGCCATCCTCTTCCTCAACCGGCGTGGAACGGCCACATACGTTTTTTGCCGGGATTGTGGGACGGTGGCAAAGTGCCCGCAATGCGACACTCCACTCACCTATCATACTGATGGGTTGTCTGACCTGCGCTGCCACCGCTGTGGCTATACCCGCAAAATGCTGGAGGTATGTCCGCACTGTCAGAGCCGTCAAATCCGCGCCTACGGGCTGGGCAGTGAGAAGGTGGAGACCGAGGCCGCGGCGCTGTTCCCAACCGCGCGCGTGCTGCGCTGGGACTGGGAAACCACCCGCCAGAAGGACGCCCACGAGATCATCCTGGGCCACTTTGCCGCCCACCGCGCCGATATCCTGGTGGGGACGCAAATGCTGGCAAAAGGTCTTGACCTGCCATTGGTAACACTAGTGGGGATTGTGCTGGCCGACGTGGGGCTCAACCTGCCCGACCCCTTTGGCGCCGAACGCACCTTCAACCTGTTGACACAGGTGGCTGGCCGCGCCGGACGTTCTTCGCTGGGCGGCCGGGTGGTGCTGCAAACCTTCCAGCCAGAGCATTACGCCATTCAAGCCGCCTCCCGTCACGATTACGCCGGTTTCTACACCCGCGAGTTGGACGAACGCCGCAAACTGGGTAATCCACCATTCAGCCGCTTGGTGCGTTTGGAATACCGGGCTTTCGACCCGACGAAAGCCGAATCGGAAGCACGCGGTATGGCGGCTCGCCTTTCAAAGGACATTGTCGAGGATGCGCGGATTCAAACGGATTTGATCGGACCGGTGCCATGCTTTTTCGCCAAAGTGGGCGGCTGGTATCGCTGGCAGGTGCTGCTGCGCGGCCCCGATCCCGCCTCGTTATTGCGCGGAAAACCATTTGCAAGCTGGCGGGTGGAAGTGGATCCGGTTTCCTTATTGTAAAATAGTTTGAAGAACATGAATTCTCCACAGGTAAACGGGGGAGAAAAATGATTCCCAGTCCCGAAAAGCTGGCCTTCATTATTAACATGCAAAAAACGTTTATCCCTGTTCATCTTAGGAAAGTTATTTTTTTTAACGAATCCTAAAAAACACCCTTCTCCAATTTCCAGGAGTGGGGTGTTTTTCTCGTATCTGGTAATGCTTAGCGGGATTTTTTACATGGCTGGCTTGGTCGGTACAACAACTGCCTGGTCGTGTGGGGCCAGCACCGTCTGCGTCCCGAAGCGGGTCATGAGAACCGCACCCAATGCCGTAACGCTCAACAGGAAAGGCACCAGCCAGCCGATGCAACTCAATACGGGGGTATTTGTCAAACTGGCTGCAATCAGGGTTAAGACAAAAGTCCCTAATCCTGCCGAAAATGCCGGATGCCATTCCTGGTGAATTGCCATGGTAAAGCGCTGGCCGACCTCGTACCCCACCGCAATCCAACCGAACAGCAATGCCATTCCAAGCGCCATTGAAACGATCACCATCAGAGGCACGGTTATTACCAAAGTAATTATGAGAATGCTCAGCAGGGCGAGCGCTACCAGAATGACCGGGACCGCCACAAGTGTCAGCAATCCAAGGCCGCCGGCTGTTAGAGGTTGGGCGATAATCGCGTGCGCCACCCGGTCTGCCCGCTGCGCCAGGAAGAGCATCAGAAGCATGGCCAGTAACGCCAGGGTCACCGATTGGCCTAGCACGTTCGCGACCCAACTCAGGAACGGGTTAATCGCAAAATGCATTAAGCTGGCAAACGGATTGTAGGATGACGTGGCGGGAGGAACGTATCCGTTCTGGCCGTTTCCAAAATGAATGTTGCCGTTATTGACCTGGCCATCCACCAGGGAACCCTCGGACCTGTCCAATGTGGACCCCAGGGTTGAAAGGCTGCCATAAATGTGAGCCGTCGCTCCGAGAGTGGCTGTACCGCCGAAAATCACCGTATCGCGATTTACAACACCATTAATAGTCAGGCTGCCGCCGAATACCACTACATTCCCATTAACTGTGGCACCCTTTTCGATAGTGGCGGAACCGCCAAAGATCATCAGGTCGCCATTCATTGTCTCGCCATTTTTTAGGGTGAAAGACTGGCCAAAGACAAACTGGCCCGGGATGGTACCATCAGACGCGGCTGCTGAGAATAAGGGAAGGATTGCCAGGAATACCACGAGCGTGAGCGAAATCAGCCTGAATTTATTTTTCATAATATTAAGCTCCTTGCGATATCTTGGTGAACTTCATCAAAGAGAAAACCCATAAAAGACTCCATCCACCAGCAACCAGCAGGACCATAATCCAAACATAAATCGGGATAAAACCCGGGAGTACCTTGAGGATTACCCGGCCGCCCTGGAAAAGGGCTTCGACGCTGGCCCAGATGGAAACGATCGTGGAAAGCCAGGATGCCAACCAATCCACTGGTGATTGGATCACGCTCTTGATAACCGGCCAGGCCATCCAGACCAGGCCGCTTAAAACACTGAATGTCAGCAGCAGGAAACCCCAAAAGTTCCTGCACCGCAGGGCTTTCTTCTGTGCTTCCAGGCGTACTTGGAAACGGTCTGCAAAGCCGGTTGCCGGAGCGGTCATTTTGACCGATTTCAGCGCCAGATTAACCTCAGCCAGCGCGCTGCAGGAAGAGCAACCCTGGAGATGAGCGTTCAATTGCTGTTTTTCGTTGGCCGAAATGGTCTGGTTATTGAGAAGCCAATCTTCAAAAGGCTGGTGATCCATAGGGCTTCCTTTCATGACGCATGTGTGACTTTTTTTCTTTTTCTTCCCATAGGTCTGCCAATTCCCGCCGTGCCCGGTGCAGGCGGCTCTTGACTGCTGGAACGGTCAGTTTGAGCGTCTGGGCGATCTCCACCTCCGAGCAATCCTGCCAGTAACGCATGACAACCGCTGCGCGATCGGTGGGGTCAAGGGACTGTAAACAACCTTGCAGGCGCTCCCGGGTTTGCTGATGGACTGTTTCCGTCTCTGGATCCGGTGCGGAACGGTCCGGGATTTCAGTCTGGCCTTCTTCATCCTCGTCAATGGAAAATGAACTGAACCGCTTCCGGCGCAGCTTGTCGATGCAGTGATGGGCAGCGATGGAAAGCAACCAGGTGGCAAAGGAACGCTCGACGTCATAGCGGGCCAGGTTCTGGTACGCCTTGAGAAAGGTCTCCTGAGCCGCGTCTTCGGCGCTCGCGGGGTCACCGAGCATCCGATAACACAAGTTATAGACCGGTTTCTGGTACATCTCGACCAGGTTGGTAAAGGCTTCATCGTCGCCTTTTTGGGCCCGGCGCACCCAGGCCATTTCGTCAGTCACAATGGTTCCTCGTTGATCGTTCTAAAAGAGTATACGCAGGGTTGGGCAAGGGGTTGCATGAAAAAAGATGGAATAAGCGCCATATTAAGCTTTCTACCCAAATTCACCGCGCAGCCTTTCCGGAAGCAGAGGGGCGATCTTTTGCATGACGGCCCTTGCAGCCGCAACATCCTTCTCTTTTCTCGTGAGCTCGTCTGGGATTTTCAAAAGGTATGCTTCTCCGAAATGGAGGCAGAACGCCCCGGCCTCTTCAAAACACCCCACCGGCAGGAGCGGGAAGCCCTGTTCTGCCAGCAACAGGATAAACCTTCCCACACCCGTCGGCGGCCAGTTCAGTAATCCACCCGGCTGGTCACCGCCTTCCGGAGCCAATCCCAAAATGGCCTGCGGATGGGATCTGGCGAATGCCAGCACACGCCGTACAGACCGGGCGCGTGCTTTCACATCCTGCGGCCGCGGCGGCATGGGCGGCATCGTTGTAAAACCGTAGATGCGTGAAAATCGCTGCAGAAGCCAGCGACTCCCGGCCATCCCCAGCGGGGCGTACCACTTGCCGGGGAAAGTCAATTCCCCGGTCATTACAAAGTGAACTTCCGTCGGTATCGTCGCTGCCAGCGCCAGCGCCATCCACCAGGCATTGAAACCGGCACGGTAATAGTGGTTAAAGGTGAGAATGGACGGCCCGTTTTTCGGGATGGATTCTGTCCCAAAGACTCTTAGACTTGGCTTCAGCTGTCGCATGCAAGCCAGCCCATCCTCCCGGAAGGAATGGGCGCGCTTGAATAGGAAATCAAAAGCCAGACCAGCGGCCATGCCGCTCGGATAAGAATATCGCGGATAGTCGCCGGTCATGGGTGGGTTCATTCGCGCTAATTGGAAAAAGCTGATTGCCAGTAGTTGTTATCTTTCCTTACCATGCGTATGCTTCCGGGGCTGTCCCACCGGGACCGGGAAAGATTTCATCCAGTTTTTTCAAAGTAGCCTCGTCCAGCGTGATTTCCAGCGCGTGCAAAGAGCCGGTAAATTGATCGTCCGTGCGCGGTCCGATGATCGGGGCGGTTACGACCGGGTTATGCAGCAGCCAGGCCAGGGCCACATCCGCGGGCTGTTCACCCAGTTCTTTACAGAATTTCTCCCAGATTTCCAGCTTCGGGCGGTTCGCCTCGATCCTTTTCTTCATCTCGTCTGAGGCGCGCCGGCCCTGCTCGAACTTCTCCAGCGCTCCGCCCAACAGTCCACCCCCCAGCGGGCTCCATGGAATGACGCCCAACCCGTAGGCCTGGCAGGCCGGCAGCACCTCCAGTTCGACCATACGCGCATCCAGGTTATAGAGACTCTGCTCGCTCACCAGTCCCATGAAATGCCGGGTTTTGGCAATCTCTTGTGCTTGCGTGATGTGCCAGCCGGCAAAATTGGACGAACCGACGTAAATTATTTTGCCCTGCTGGACGAGCACTTCCATGGCCTGCCAGATCTCCTCCCAGGGTGTCAGACGATCCACGTGGTGCATCTGGTACAGATCAATGTGGTCGGTCTGCAGGCGCTTGAGAGAAGAATCCACGGCTTGGCGGATATGCAGCGCGGATAATTTTTCCTGGTTCGGCCAGTCGCCCATGCGCCCGTTCACCTTCGTGGCAATGACGACTTTCTCGCGCCGCCCGCCACCCTTGGCAAACCAGCGCCCGACAATTTGTTCCGTGACGCCCTCGCCAGTTTTCCATCCATAGACATTGGCTGTATCGAAGAAATTAATTCCCAGTTCAAGGGCTTTATCCATAATGGCGAAGGAATCTTTCTCCTCTGTCTGTGGACCGAAGTTCATCGTTCCCAGGCAAAGCCGGGAAACCTTAAGGCCAGTACGGCCGAGTTGTGTGTACTCCATGCTTACCTCCAAAAGAATTTACCATAACCCCCAGAGAATGGGTGTCAGATAGGGATGAATATTCACAAGGATATTTTGGGTTTTTCTTAACCCTTCGTTTACTTTGTGTCTTTTGAGTTTAATAAATCAATTTCCGCAATGTGCGCAATTGCCGCCGCCGCAGCTATCGCAGGCTGGCTCGGCCATGCCGGAAACAGCTTTCCCGCCGCTCTCGGCGAAGAAGACGGAGAGTTTGCGTTTGGTATGCTCCCCGCCGCAGACCGCGCAAGGGATGGGTGTGTCGGATTGATCCATCGGGCGGATTGTCTCGAAGATTTTTTCACAATCCTGGCAGACATATTCGTAAATTGGCATATGCACCTCTATGATTGTACCAACGACTTTAGTTGTTGCTCCATTTTACCCTTTTTTATTTCCGGTTGAAATCCGCCGGGATTTCCCCCCAGGCATTGGTATCCCATTTCAAAATGGGATTGGTGATGGTATGTTCGGCCAGCCAGTCTTCAGCCTGATCGATGAGTCTGAAAAGCGGAGCGTTCTTGTCGTCGGCTGTCAGTGCGGTATTGCAATGCTTCTTCTTGACCCAGCCAATCGCGGTGGATGAATCCGAGTAGATGGTTAAACTACTCTTTTTCTTTTCTAGTATTACCAGCGCATGCACGATTGCCAAAAACTCGCCAACATTATTGGTGCCATGCTGGTATGGTCCCCGCCGGAAGATCTCTTTCCCGCTGCGCAGATCAACGCCGCGGTATTCCAGCGGTCCGGGACTGCCGGAACAGGCCGCATCCACGCAATAGCCATCAACAACCGGTGGATTCGGGGAGAACAACCATTCCCTTCTGGAAACAGGTTTTCCCATATGGGCAGCATACCTGCCTCGAAAGGCTTTTTCGGCTGCCGCGCGGCTGGTAAAGGACTTGTACTGCGCGCCGGTAAAGCCCTGTACCTGCGCAGCACATCTTTCCCAACTGGAAAACACCCCAGTCTTGCGCCCCTTCCAAACCACGTAGAACTTTGTCTTCTGATTCATTCAGCTGTCAGCCATCATTACTTTAATTCCTGTGCCATCGCATCCATCTCTACCAGCAGAGCGGGGAGTTTATCCTGAGGCAGATTCTCCTGAAAGAGGACCGTCATCCCGTCTTCCAATACGTAGCGAACCGTGCGCCAGGAGGCCATTTGTGGCACATCTTGTGCCTGGGACAGGCTCGCGACGGCTGCACCCCATTGTGGCGAAGCCAGCAGGTATGGGCCGATCATATTCATGACAGAATTGCGCAATGGAAAAAGGCCGGTCGCCTCCACCCACTGGGCCTGGCTCTCTGGGGAAAGCAGCCAACGCGCAAATAGCCAGGCAGCCAGTTGTTTTTCAGGTGTGGATTTCAGCACGGTATAGGAAGGCCCGTAAGCTACCAGCCCGCTTTCCTGGGTACCGGGGAACGGCAGTACGGTCCATTCGTCGGAGTTTTTCAGGCTCTTCATGGATTCCATTTCTGTCGGCAGCTCAGCCAAATCGCCACTGATAAAGAGCGCCGAACGCCGAGCGAAGGAGTCAAAAGGGGTTGGCTCGGTCGAGAGCCAGGCGCAATGGCTATCGAACAAGCCTTTGATGAATTGCAGGGCAGCCAGGTTCGGGTCGGTGCGCAGGCCATAGGTGTTCCCATCCGCCACACCGCCTCCGAAAGCCAGCAGCCAGGAATAGGTTGTCTGCCAGTTGGTATCCACGATCCAGCCGCCATACCCGTCGTTCTTGGGATCGGCATCTTTCAGGAAGGAAGCATTGGCGGCGCAGGCTTGCTGGCGGAATTGATCAGCTGTTGCTGGCGGGTTGGCAAAGCCCAATTCATGAGCCCAGGTCTGGTTGTAAAAGATGAAACGGGCCGAACGCTCCGCCGGAACCCCCAATTGCTTTCCATAGACATTATCCTGTGTCCAGAAAATGGATGGAATATCCGCAATGGCTTCTTTTCCCAGCCCCCATTGTGGATCGACGAGATAGGGCTGCAAGTCCACCACCTTGCCAAGCGCCTCCCATGCCAGCGTTTGCTCGGGCAGGGCGTCCACCAAGTCGGGTGCCTTACCGGCATCCAGGGCAGTGTTCATGGCATCGAACAGGCTGGTGTAATCTCCATAGTCACCCGCGGTCACAACGATGCCCCACTGGTTGTCAGCATTGAACTGGGCGACCTGGTTCGTAAACAGGTCCGCCGCCGGCCCGGCAAAAGCATGCCAGACCTGGATGGTGACGCCGTGCAATGCTGCTGGGTCCACCCCGACCGTGGGGAGCGGTGTGGGTGTTAGGCTGGGAGCGGGACTGGGGCTTGGGCTGGGGTTGACCGTCGGGTTTGCAGCCATGCTCGTGCTGGAGGTCGGGGAGCCTGTTCCACAGGCAGAAAAAGCCAGCATGGCAAGCAGGGACAGGGCAAGCAGCCGGGGCAATCGCATCATCTTGCTAGAAAGTAATGAAAGGAATCGGTGCCAGGGTAATCAGGAAGATGACCAACATCAACATGGCCAGGGCTTTGCGCCTTGGATCGAGTTGGGTGATCTGGTCAAGCGGTTCGGCGTGGGAACGACCCAGCAGGAAGATAAGTAAAGCCCACAGCCACCAGCCGCTCCATAGGAAACCCAGCAGGACGGTGGCAACCAGGATGACCGGCAAAATCCGGTTGGCACGCTTGCCAAAGACTGCATAAATGATATGGCCGCCGTCGAGTTGTCCGGCGGGGATCAGGTTGAGGAAGGTGACCAGCAGGCCCACCCAGGCGGCCCAGGCAACCTGATTAATGAAAACATCCGTGGAGCCGACCGGGGAGGGCTGGCCAATAAAAAAGTAGCTGATCCAATGATTCAACAAAGGCAGGCCGCTCAGGTTCATAGGGGCGGGTAAAAGTTTTCCGAAGACCACAAATTTCGCCAGCAGGTATAGCAGGGAATTGCCTTCGGCAAAGCCACCCTGGACTGCAGTGACGGTTCCCAGAGAAGACTGTGACAAGCCAAGTAGCAACACAGGGATGGCCACCACCAGCCCGGCCAGCGGACCGGCAACGGCCAGGTCAAATAACGCCCGTTTATTTTTTGGGATGGATTTCATCTGGATGAACGCGCCCATGGTCCCGATCTGAGAAAACGGGAAGGGTATGAAATAGGGCAGAGTGACCTCTGCGCCACGTGCCCGGCCAACAAAATAATGGCCGAATTCGTGCGCCAGCAGGATGGCCAGCAGACTGACGGCGTAAGGCCAGCCCACCCATAGATGGGTGATTAGAGTCCAGAGCATGCCAGGGAGATCGTTCGGGACGGGTCCCTGGTAACTGTAAAGTAGCCCGACAAATAGAACGCTAAGGACGGTTAGGACAAACAGCAGAATGTTGACCCAAACCTTGCTTGGTTTGGGATGAATGGTACCGCGTACCAACAGCACTACCTGGCGGTCTTCTTCAAGCCGGAAGAGCGGAGTGATATCATACGGTCGCAGGGCTTCGGCCAGGCTGTCATAGGCCTCGACCGAATCGCGCAACAGCGTTCCCCGGTAACGCAGGAAATAGCCTTTATTCGGGTCACCCAGGGTGACGTCATCGTACCGGAAGACCCTGCTGACGATGTTGTTCAGGATTTCAGAATCAGGTAAAGTCATTTTTCACCTATAAGTAATTACAATAGACAGGCGGGAGTGGATGGGGGTCGAACCCACCGCGGCCCGCAACGCGACCCGCCGCCGGTTTTGAAGACCGGGAAGCCCTCCGGGACCTAACCACTCCCGTCGTCAAGCATACCCGAATGGTGGAGGTTTAGCAAGGACAATTTAAGTGGAAGATTAGAAACCGTCCCATAAGCTAACTGCTTTATAGCTTCATTTCTTATCGCATCAACAGTTCTTTCTAAAATGGGGAATAATAATTTTTCCACAAGCGCTGGTAGCTTTCGACTTCTTTCACCCACCGTTCTTCGTTCCAGCCCAGTTCCGGTTGGGCAATTTTCCTGATTTTTTCCATTTCATCCATTCCACCGCCGGGCAGGTTGATATTCAACCGTAACCGGCGGGCCAGTAAATCGTCCAGGTGGACAACCCCCTCGCTGCGGGCGGCCCAGCGCAGTTCTGCCCAGAGCGACGGGCTGGGAGCCATGGTTTGCAATTCACCCGGCCGGGCGGCTTCCACCAGGTTGCAGGCTTCGGCGCCGTAACGCCCCAAAAGGCGCAGGCGGAATTCCGGTGGTACATCGCAAAGGCTGTTTTCCGCCAAGAGTGGGTCAAGCACTCGTTCGTTGCTGCCCAAGTGCGGATGGTCGGGTAACGAAGGGCGCACCGACCGCAGGGCCTTCTGCGCCATCAGACGGAAGGTGGTCAGTTTGCCGCCGCTGACTGTCAGCAATCCGGATTCGTTCCACAACACGAACTCGCGGCTCTCTTTGGATGGATCGCTTTTCCCAGTATTTACAACTGCTCGCACACCCGCCAGCGTGGACTGCACGTCTGCCGGCGTCAGGCCCAGGTCCGGGAAGGCCCGATGTACGGCGTCCATCAGATAATCGAATTCGGCCTGGCTGATGCGCAGATCGGTGGCAGGAGTTGTTTTGTGGTCGACATCTGTGGTGCCCACCAGTGTCACACCCTCCCAAGGCAGGATATAAACCGGGCGGCTGTCGGCGGGGTGCAGGAAGGTGACGGCACGCGTCAGCGGGAGCCTGGATTGCGGCAGGAAGATGTGACTTCCGCGCAAGAGTCGCAAACGGGCGCGCCCCCCAATTTGTTGGCGCATTTCATCTGCCCAGGCGCCTGTCGCGCTGACCACGACCCGGGCATGCACCTCGGCCGTCCGCCCGCTCGATGCCAAATCCCGGATTGCCACGCCAGAGACCCGGTTGCGGGTCTTGAGCAACCCTTCGATCCGGGCATAATTCAGGGCCAGCGCCCCATCCTTGGTCGCCTCAAGGATTACGCGCAGCACCAGCCGGGCATCGTCCGTCTGGGCATCGAAATACCGGAAACCCGATAAAATGTCTGGCGAAGATAACTGGGGGACGAGTTCGCGCAGCCCGGCTGGATCATAGGAAGCATGGTTCCATTTGAGTGCCATGATGTCGTACATTGTCAATCCGAGGCCGAATACCCAGCCGGGAGTATTATCGCCGCGAAAGTTGGCCATTACAAACGGCAAGGGGGTGACCAGCCCGCGGCCTTCCTTGAGCAGGTGATCACGCTCATGCACGGACTCCCAGGTAAGTTGGATCTGGGCGTTCTTTAAATAGCGCAGTCCGCCGTGGACGAGTTTGGAGGACCGGCTTGAAGTACCCGAGGCAAAGTCGCCCTGCTCGAACAGGACCGCTTTCAGGCCGGCGCGGGCGGCCTCGCGCAATATGCCCGCTCCTGTGATGCCACCGCCAATTACGATGAGATCAAACTCCCCATCCAATTGTGACCAGACAGCATCACGCCAGTTTTGATTCCACATCGCAGCCTCATGAATTAATAAAAACGATAAATGTAAAATCTACTGCCTTACTTTTCACGCTTTATGTTTTACTGATTGTATCCTGCAGCCAACCGGCGATTTCTTCCCTGGTTGGAAAACGCCCGCTGCAGACGATTTTCTCGTTGATAACCAGCGTTGGCATGACCAACGTGAAGGCAGACTGGCCAATTTCAGTCGAGTCGCTCACATCGATGATGGTAATTTCCACATTGGGATATTGCTGGATGAGATCCCGGTAAGCTGCTGTCACCATACGCCGGACGGCATAACGTTCGGGAGCTCCAAGACTGAGAATTTTAACGATGAGCACGATAGTATTCCTCTTGGCTAGATTTCAAGCAACTTTCCCGGGTTCATCATACCATCCGGGTCGAATAATTTGAGAACCGACTTCAACATTTGCATTCCAAGCGCACCCTTTTCCGCCTCCAGATACACGGCGTGGTCCAGGCCGATGCCGTGCTGGTGCGAGATTGTCCCGCCGTGTGCCAGGATGGTCCGGCTGGCTGCGCTTTTCAGTATTTGCCAGCGGCGCAGTGTTTCATCCGGATCATTTGCGCGCCGGTATAGATAGGTGATATAGATACTGGCTCCATCATGATAAACGTGCGAAAGGTGGGCGAAGACCAACACGCGTTCCCCTGCTGCCGCCAATCCTTCCCGGATCACTTTTTGGACCTCTTCAGCGGTTAACGCCACCTCAGACCAGCGGATGGCTGTTTCCAGGGTATCCAGGGCATAGCCGGCTTCCCATAGCGAGTTGCGCAAGTAAGGTGAATAGAAGCGGGATTTCTTCCACATCCTGCCGATCGCAGTCCCGGTCATCAGGCCGCCATGTGCCCGGATGATTTCCAATGCTTCCAGGCGCGCTTGCGTAGCCTGACGGCGGGTGCCGGTCACACCGAAGACAAGCAGGCAACGCTCCTCGCCAAAACCGACTGCCCGCAAACCAAGCCCAGCCCACTTTACCAGAGTTTCTTGTCCTGAAAGCGCCAGGGTGGTCGTTGTCTCCATCGCATTGCTCATGCGCAACATGGAGACGCCTACGCCTGCCTGGGCAATTTGCCGGACTGCATTGGTGCCCTCTTCCCAGTTGTGGAAGAAGACGCCATAAAATGCTTCGAAGTCGGGCAAATGGCACACACGCAGCGTGGCGCGTGTCACCACACCCAGGCGTCCTTCCGAGCCAAGCAAAACCTGCTTCAAGTCCGGGCCGGCCGCAGAAGCTGGATGGGTGGGCAGGTCCATTGTGCCGATGGGTGTCTCTATATGGCCTCCCGCGAACAGGGCTTCGATTCGCCCGTAGTGGTAGGATTGTTGCCCACTGGAGCGTGTGACGATCCAGCCACCCAGTGTGGAGAATTCGAAGGATTGAGGGAAATGCCCCAGAGTGTAACCACGTCCATTCAGCTGTTCTTCGATTTCCGGCCCGGTCACACCCGCCTCAAAGGTTGCCAAGTGGGAGGTCTCATCCAGGGCCAGCAAGCGCTTGAGCCTGGTCAGGTCCATGGTCAACACAGGCGCCCCGCCGGGGATGGGGTTAATGTGGCCGACCACGCTCGTCCCGCCGCCATAGGGGATGACCTTTACGCCGGTCTTTCTGGCGAAATCCAGTAGGCTGTGCACTTCCTCGTCGGAGGCCGGGTAAGCCACGCCATCCGGGAAAGCCTGGATCTGCCCAGAGCGCAGGGCGATCCAATCTGGCAGTGACTGTCCGCGCGCATGCCGCAGGCGTTCTTCCGGATCGGTTGAGATGAGTGAGTGGGGGGCGAGAGCAGAAAAGGGAACAACCTGGAGAGTTTTTTCCAGTGTGGCATCTTCTAAATGCAGCCCTTCACCCACCAGGTCCTGCAGGTGGCGGGCGGCAGAGTCAGGCATTGGATAAGTCGTTGCCTTATCGCCCCAGCCATTCCAGCGTTTCATAATCAGCCTCGTTTGTGCCGGATTTCACTTGCATTCTACCCCAAAAAAACTCCCACCGGTTCATTCCGGTGGGAGAAGATCGAGCATTGCATGCCAGGTAAAGACGATATTCTGGGCTTAGCAGGAGACAATTCCGGGTATGTGTTCGGGATCTATTTCTGCAACCCGTCGGGCATTACTACAAACCATAAGGATTTAACTCCCTCATCCATGGTATCACCTACGGTAATATCCTTGCTAAAATAATAGAGCGGCAAGCCATTATATGTCACCTGTACGGTGCCATCTTTTCGTGTGGTGGTACCCATCATGGTGGCATCCAGGCCTGTACCGGTTATTGGAGCTCCATTGGTCAATAACGGCGGCCAGGCAGTTGCACAAGCGCCATAGCAAGTATTTTCCCCTGGCGCGTCCATGGCAAAGCTATACAAGGTCATACCCTTGGAATCAACCAGGAAGCTGCCCAGGGTCGCGTTCTGACCGAGGTTAACCATAGCTGCTGAGGTCGGTGTTGCCATGGGCGCCATCGTGGCGGTTGCCATAGGCATTGCGATTGCCACGGGCGCCATTGTGGCGGTTGACGGGCCGGTGATTGGGATCACTGGGGCAATGGTACTGGCGGGCATGGCTGTTGCGGTCGGTGTTGCCGAGGCACACGCAGAGAGTACCAATGTAACTATGACTAAAGCAGAGAAGAAGATTTTGCTTTTCATGACGATCCTGCTTGCACTGATTTTGAGGCTTTCCTTGCCTCTTGAATATGAAGCTATAAGTTTTATATTATTCTAATTTTATTAAATTTATATTAATTATCATATTAATCCTTGCTGAGAAAGCCCTTATGGAAACAGGGATTTTTGCCTTTAAAAAAACACCCGCCGATTTGATTTGGCGGGAGAGACGGGCACGGATTTCCGTTACTACTTTTTGAAAATGAGTGAACAACAGGTCAGCGCCCCCTCGGCTTTGGCCAGCTCGGATTGATCCACGAGCACTGGATGGATTCCATTTGCCTCCAGCCGCAAGCCTGTCTTCAGGTAAGCCGGCTGGTATAGAATTGCTTCCCCAACCATCAGTGCATTGGCGGCATACGGCTCGGCCAGGTCCACTTCGATGAATTTCATCCCCGGAAAGTTGGCCTGGTCAACCCAGGCCGGGTTAATCAGCAGGGTATTTTCTGCCACCCGGGTAACGGCCGATTTCAGGTGAAGGCACCCTTTAACTATCACACCACGCACTGCGTAATCATATGGTTCCAGGAACGCCTGCATCTGGTCAATGGCGGATTGATTCGAGCGGGTTGCCACACCGACCCAGATGCGTTTACCGACCACCAGCACATCGCCACCGTCGAGCCTGCCGGGAGGCTGGATCGGGTACAGGGTCCGGTAGGGGACCAGTGCCCGGGTGACCGATTCAGTTTCTGGAAGGCGCGAATCAGCTCCTGGACGGGTGATGATGGCGCACTCGTCCAGCACGATGGCAGCATCCTCGACGAAAACAGAATCGGGCAGATCCGGCTCTTCGGGTAGTCTGATCACTTCCACGCCCAGGGATTTGAGTGTTTCTTCATATTCGTGGTGTTGGGCGATGGCGAGTTTCACATCGATCGGGATCCGTTCGAGGTAGGTGAGTTCGCACCGGTCGATGGCCGGGCTTACGAGGCGTGTGATGGCGTTGAGCTTCTTCATCGGTTCTTCTTAAAATTTCAAATGCTTGACGGTCAATCCATCGTTGATGATTTCCTTGAGTGAGTCGATTCCGATCCGCAGGTGCAGTCCGGCAAAATCTTCTGTCACCTTTTTATCCGACACGGCAGTCTTGATGCCATCCGGCTCCATTGGCTGGTCGGATACCAGCAGCAACGCCCCGGCTGGAATCTTGTTATAGAAACCGGTTATGAATAAGGTGGCTGTTTCCATGTCAATCGCCATGGCGCGGATTTTCAGCAGGTATTTCTTGAACTCCTCGTCGTGTTCCCAGACCCGCCGGTTGGTCGAATACACCGTGCCGGTCCAGTAATCGCGCTGGTAATTGCGGATAGTGGTGGAAACAGCCTTCTGAAGATTGAAAGCGGGCAGCGCCGGCACCTCCGGCGGAAAATAGTCGTTGGAGGCGCCATCGCCGCGGATGGCCGCTATTGGCAGGATGAATTCACCAATAGCAGGCTTGTCCTTCAGCCCGCCGCATTTGCCTAGAAACAGGCAGGCTTTTGGCTGGATGGCCGAAAGCAGGTCCATGACCGTGGCGGCATTGGCGCTGCCCATCCCGAAATTGATGATGGTAATTCCATCCGCAGTGGCATTCGGCATGGGCTTGTCTTCGCAACAGACGCGTGTACCGTTCATCTCGGCAAACATGTGCACGTAGTTGCTGAAATTGACCAGCAGGATATATTTTCCAAAATCTTCCAAAGGCGTACCGGTGTAGCGAGGCAGCCAGTCGTGGACGATTTCCTTTTTGGTCTTCATGCCGTCTCCCAGACCTGATAAAGGCCCAATAGCCCGTTTGTGCCATCCGAACGGAAGGTTTGGCGCACCCGGAACCCGCTGGCCGCCGCCAGTGCCTCCAACTCCGCCTCGTAGAAATGGTGGACGTAACGCAGTCCGCGACCGCCACTGCGCCAGTCGAGCAGGTAATCACCTGGCTCGACTTCCTCGGGGCTAAGCCCTGCATCCTCCCAGGGCTGGATGCGATCCTTGAGTTTATCGCTGTCCATAAATTGCCATTCGGAATGAATGAAACGTCCTCCGTCGCGCAGCATGGCGCGTGCTTTGTTCAAAATACTCAGACGCATTTCCTGACCCGGGATGTGATGAAGGGTTGCAAAAGCAGTTACCAGATCAAAAGGGCGGGTGAGAGATGCCAGGATCTTTTTATCCCAATCCGGCCCTGACAGGTCGGCCCGTATGAAAGTAGCTGGAGCATCCTCCCAACCATGCCGGGCGACCTCCAGGAGCGGAGGACTGAAATCCACCCCGGTGAAGGAGCCTCGGTGACCGCGCCGCATCAATTCGCGTGCCAGTTCACCATTTCCGCAGCCCAAGTCCAGGATGGCTTCGTCGCCTGCCAGGCCATCCACCACCCGCATTACCCCCGGTTGCAGGTGCAAGCGCGTGGAAGAGAATTCGTGCCCGAAGGTCTGGTAGAATTGTTTATTCAGCGCAAGCAACCGCGCAATGGTCTGGCTTTTCATAATCAGTCTCATTATACTGTGTGAAGGTAACAATTTATTAAAATAGGGAAAAGGTGAGCGGGCTGCCAGATTGCCCGCGAACTGCAACTCCCCTGTCCATGTGGAAGACTTGTGTGAAGAAGTGGTTAAGAAAAGTTCCTTTCAGCAACTCCGCACCCTGACACCCGAGAAACTGGCCCTGGCGCGCCTGATCCTTGATGACGTTCGGGCTGGTTTTCCGGTCATGGAAGCGGTGCGCCGCCATCCAGAGGCAGCCGGGCACATCAATAAATCCGCGCTGGTGGCAGCTTATACCCAATTGGTCAAGCGGGGCGAGTGGCCTGTCGACGAGGCCTTGCTGGCAACCATCCGCTTAAAACCGGTCCGCACGCTTTCGGGTGTGACAACCGTCACCGTACTAACCAAGCCTTATCCCTGCCCCGGGAAGTGTATTTTCTGCCCGGATGATATACGCATGCCGAAATCGTACCTGCCGGATGAGCCGGGAGCGATGCGTGCTCTCGAGCACGGTTTTGACCCCTACACACAGGTGAAATCCCGCCTGGAATCGCTCACCTCGGTCGGGCACCCCACCGACAAGGTGGAATTGCTCATCCTGGGCGGGACGTTTTCCTCATACCGCCGGGATTATCAGGAGTGGTTCGTCCGGCGCTGTTTTGAAGCAATGAATCCCGCCGCGCTGCTGGAGGATGGGGCAGGGTTGAAGGAAACGCACCTTATCAACGAATCCGCCCTGCACCGCAATGTGGGCCTTTCGGTGGAAACCCGCCCCGACGAAGTCAGTCCCGCGGAACTGGCCTGGTTCCGTTCACTGGGTGTGACCAAAGTCCAGATGGGTGTGCAGAGTCTGGATGACCAGATCCTGGGGCTGAACCAGCGCGGCCACACCGTTGCAGAGGCCCGGCGTGCCACGGCTTTGCTGCGTGCAACCGGCTTCAAGATAGTTTTGCATTGGATGCCCAACCTTTTGGGGGCTACACCCGATTCCAATCGGGCTGATTTCCCGCGCCTGTGGGATGGGCTTTGCCCGGACGAGATCAAAATCTACCCCACCCAATTGCTCGAAACCGCCCCCCTGTATGAATACTGGCAACGGGGTGAATATCACCCATACACCACGGAAGAATTAGTTCATCTGATTGCAGATGTGAAAACATCCATCCCGCGTTACTGCCGCGTCAACCGCATAATCCGCGATATACCCTCCTCGCATGTGGTGGCTGGGAACCGGCGCAGCAGCCTGCGGCAGGACGTGCATGCAGAAATGACCCGGCGCGGTACGCATTGTGACTGCATTCGCTGCCGGGAGGTGGGGGCAGGAAAAGTGGATACGGCTTTGCTGCGCCTAGACTATCTGATTTACCACCCGGATGGGGCCGAGGAACATTTCCTGTCCTTTGTCACCCCCGAAGACAAAATTACCGGTTTTCTGCGGCTTTCCCTGCCCGGCCCTAAATCCCCCACCACGGGTTTGAGCGACCTGGCGGGGGCGGCCATCATTCGAGAAATACATGTTTATGGGCAATCATTGGCTGTCGGGGTGGAGCAGAGCGGCGCGGCGCAGCACGCCGGGCTTGGTACACGCCTGTTGGAGGAATCCGACCGGATCGCCGGACAAAAAGGATACCGCCGGATGGCAGTCATCGCGGCGGTGGGGACACGGCAATACTATTTGGAACGAGGCTTCGAAAGGGGAGAACTCTATTTGGTGAAAACTATTTAATTGTTCAGCGATATAACTTTGCCAGGAAAGGCTACTTTGCTCCTTTTTCCCACTCAGCCACCGCTTGCCGGATGAGCGTCTTAATCTCCGGGTCGGGTATGGCATCAACTCCTTCATATCTTTTTATTCCATCTTTTACTATCACAATGCCACCCGGTCCTTCGACCAGTTGGATGCCGCGGTCTTTGAACGGGCTGGTTTCCAGCCTGGCTTGCAAGACTCTATCAATTTGTTGGATGATGCTGTCGAGGACTCGCGCCGGTGCGGCAATCTCAACAACGGGAACGCCATTCTTCTTTTCTACTTGGACCGGTGGCTGGGTCACTGCGGGCAATGGCGCGATCGGAGGGGGCGGTTCCGGGGCTGATTCTGTTATTGGCGTGGTCGGCCGGGCCGTTTCCAACCATGGACGCAGTTCCAGCACCAGGTTGAGCAAACGTTGGTACTGCCCGGGCTGGAGTTCCGCTTTGTCATTCAGGCGGGTGCCATCCATACCCAGCCAAACCTTATTGCTGTGCGTCCGCCAGGCGCTCAATACTTCTTCGTCATCCGGCGCGGCAAGGGTATTATTATTTGCGGGAGGCAAGGGGGTGTGTGGTCTGGAACGACCTTTTAATGCACGTTCAATCAACCCCCCAATGGCTGCACCGAAGCAGAAAATGACGAGAAATAAGAAAATAGTAGCGCCTGTTATTTGCATAGGTCCAGCTCCTTGCGAATTTTCATGCGGCACACCATGACACTATTTTACAGGATTTTACAATTTCGTGAGTGCCTGACAGGTCGGGCATATATGCGTTCCGCGCTGGCCAACGACGATCCGCTCGATCGCAGAACCACATACCGGGCAGGGTTCTCCTTGGCGGCCATACACTCTGAATAGGTTCTGAAAATCGCCTCCACGGTAAACCCAATCTATGCTGGCACCGTTGCGATTGATGCCTTGCTCCAGCACTTCCCGGATTGCCATTCGCAGAATCTCAGCTTCTTCTAGTGTCACCGAATCCGAGGGTGTCAAAGGATGTAATCTGGCCATATGCAAAGCTTCATCTGTGTATATATTACCGAGGCCGGCTAGGAAGGACTGGTCCAGCAGGAGCGGCTTGAGTTGACGGTGCTGGGTTTGCAGAGCAGCATACAGCCACGCCGTGGTAAATTCGTCAGAAAGCGGTTCTGGGCCAAGGTTCTGGAAGATCTCTGCGGGATCATCCACAAGCCAGACCCGCCCGAACTTGCGTGGGTCAGAAAAGACGAGTGTTCTATCGTCCGTCAGCTTCAACAGGAGACGATCATGTTTTCCAGGCTGATAGCCGCCCAAAACAACCAGTAAGTCTCCACTCATGCGTAAATGAATAATGAGATGGTATGCAGATAACTTAATCTGCAGGAATTTGGCCCGTCGAAAAATATCCTGGATCTGCTGGTCACGGATACGCCTTTGAAACAAGGTCGGAGAAGGCGAGACCAGTGTGCGATTCCAGAGCAGATTGGAAGAAAGAATCTGTTTACCGAGCAACGCTGGACGCAGGTTGCGGATGATGGTTTCGACTTCGGGGAGTTCAGGCATAGTCGGCAGTCAACTTCTGGATCCAAACCTGATTACGGCGCCCATAGGAGAGAGCCGCCAGGAACATGTCGGCAATCAGACCTTTATACGAGCTGTACCAGGAAACAACCTGGACTTTGCCATACCTGGCGCGTTTTCGAGCCTGACCGGATGGATGGTGGCGAGTGCGATCGGATTGGGTGTCGCTATCGCCGTGCCTTCAGAATCTTAACTTAATTGTTCCGCCAGATATATCTGGATGCCCATCTGTTTGATCTGGTCGAGTTGGGCTTCGATCCAGTCAATATGATCTTCCTCATCTTTAAGAATGCTTTCGAGCATTTCACGCGTGCCATTATCGCCAATCTCTACAGCCAGTTTAATGGCCTCGTTGTAGGCTTTAATGGCGCCATTCTCGGCGTCCCAATCGTTTTTATGATGAGCCTCGACATCCTCGCCAATGTGGATTTTGTTCAACTCGCTGACCACAGGCAACCCCTCCAGGAAAATGATCCGCCCGATGTGTTTCTCAGCGTGCTTCATCTCATCAATGGCACGCTTCTCGATCACTTCCGCCAGTTCTTTATAGCCCCAGTTGGCGCACATCTCGGCCTGCACCATGTACTGGCTGATGGCGGTTAGTTCGTCGGCAAGAAGAAAGTTCAGTTTTGCAATTACTTTGTCATTTCCTTTCATATAAACCTCCTCGGATTTATCTCCTACTCGTTGAACATCTGTCCCACACTGCGGCCCTCATGGGCACGCCGGATGACTTCACCAAGCAGCGGTGCGACAGTCAGGATGGTGAGCCGTTTGCCGAACGGTTCGCGTTTTTCAATGGGAATCGGGACGCTGTCTGTGGTGATGAATTCAGTGACGGGCAGGGCAGCCAATCGTTCCGCCGCGTTGGCAGAGAAGATCGGATGGACGAAGGCAACATATACACGCCGCGCCTTATTCTGTTTGACCAAGTTGACTGCCTGTTCGATGGAACCGCCTGTGTCGATTTCGTCATCCACCAGCATCACATCCCGATCCTTCACGTCACCTATGATGGTCAGCGCCTGCGATTTGGCATCATTGGACACCCGGCGCTTTTCAATGAAAGCAATCGGAGCGTCGATTCCATAGGCAAAGTTACGGCCTTTCTTGGCGAACCCAAGGTCCACGGTGACGACAACCGGGTCTTTGAGATAAGGGCGCAGGTTTTCCTTGATATAGTCCACTAGGATGGTGGAGGCATTCAACACATCCCCGGGCACGGAGAAAAAGCCCTGGATTTGATAGGCATGCGGGTCGAGCGTCATATACCGGTCTGCACCGGCTATCTGGATGATATCAGCTATCAGGCGGGAGGTTATGGGGATACGCGGCTGGTCTTTTTTATCCGAACGGCCATAGCACAGGTAGGGAACAACGGCCGTGATGCGGGCGGCCGAGTCCAGACGGAGAGTCTGAAGCAGAATTAGAAGCTCCATCAGGTTGCGGTGTACCGGCGAGGCCGTATGCTGGATCACATAAACATCCTGACCGCGCACACTGCTATGAAGCTTGACGAACAGGTTCTCGTTGGGAAACTCAACGATATCCCGGCCGCACAAATTTTCCCCCAAATAATCGGCAACTTTCTGGGCAAGTTCGCCGCTGGCTGTTCCGGCATAAAGTTTGATACCGCCGTACACTCGCAATTCATTGGATTGGTTCATCTCTCTACCTGTTTTTTAGAATCCCACTCTGTGCGAAGAACGCTCATGAGTAGCACATCACCATACTGCCCATTATTGAAAGTCCCCTGCCGGAAACACCCTTCATGCACGAAACCGGCCTTTTCATAAGCGCGTATGCCGCCCTTATTTGCCTCATCGACGCGCAGGTAAATCCGGTTTAGGTTAAAAGTGCGGAAACCCAGGTTCAGCAGGATCTGCATCACTTCCGTCCCGTACCCTTTATTCCAGCAGGATTTGTCCCCTATAAAAAGGCCCACCTCTGCACTTCGGGCAGTCTGGTCAAAACCCATGAAGCTGCAATTGCCAATCAGCCGCCAATGGTCCTTGCCATCTTCAGATGCCAGGTCACGAACTTCAATGCCGAAGGGTTGTTCGTTGGCGGGTAACTTAAGCATTCTCTCGAACCATTGTTCCTCAATCGCCTGCGAGATGGGTAAATTCATTAATAAGTAACGACGGACCTCGGGGTCATTTAGCCATTCTACGAATTTTGGTATATCACTGCGCTCATTGCGACGCAGGCGAATGCGCTCACCGTAGATCATGTGACACTCCTGGGAAGCAAGATTGGACATTCAACATGGTTACTTGCAGACACTGACGCGACTTCTTTTTCCGTGGATTGGGGAGTCGGTGCGGGTTTTTTATGGCAGCTAAAGTTCCTCAACTCGGGAATTAAGTAGGATTATACTATCCTTGACATGTCATGCGTGAGGATTGGCTCAATGGAAATTGTTGTGTCGGAGAACAGGGGCCGGAAATTGCGTAACTAAAACCCGGATGCAGGAGGGAATTTGTTGGGTGGTTTTTCTTTCATTAGGGTTCCATTCGTGAGGTGTGTTATTCCATACGGGTAAACCCAACCTGGAAGATAGCTAATAACGAACTACCAATCCCGTACCAGAATACCCTACCCGGTAAAATAATTCTGCCTGCACCTGTGTTGCAGGCACAGATGGGCGGAGCGACCGCAGGGGGCAAAGTCGAGGAGAGAAGGCGTGACAAACCCCTTTATGACAGGCAGGTAACACCTCACGGGAGATTGCTTCAAAAAAAACCTCCTGCAATGACGAAATAAGGTAAGGAATAATGGTAATCTTCCTGGGATTACCAGAAAGCTACGAATGGGTTATTGTAGCAATCAATAAACTCACATATAATTCGTATATCAGTGGAATCAGAAAAATCGAAGGCAAGTTTTAACCGGCCAAAAACCATAGAATAGCCTGGTGAATTGGGCTCTACTCATAGGTTAATTTTGGAGGTGATTAATGAAACGAATCGTGTATCCCCTCGCAATATTATCCATCCTGATGTTCGCCTGTAACATTTCATCAACGGCAACTCCAGCGGTGGTGACAACCTCAGCGGCCACGGCTACCATACCAGTCCCGACCGAGCCTCCGACCGTGACCGAACCTCAGCAAGAGACTGACACACCTATGCCAGAGACAAATACCACCTGTAACGAGATGGCGCTCTTTTTGGATCCGGCACTGGCCTCCGGATTCAATTGCCAAAGTGTGCCGGAAGCTGCTGACACCAGCCTGCCACCTTTCGCAATCAACCCGCAGTACACTGAAATTACTCTGCAGGGCTACCCCCTGGGGGCCCGGATGATGACCCCGCATATCGATGTCTTTCCGGTCGAGCGATATGGACAGTTGTTACCAGACACCATTCCTCCGCTTGTGACGGACCTGCATTCCTATATAAGCGGGACGGTGCCGGGAACACAGGAACTGCCACTGCTCCCGATCCAAAATGCTGGACAATTGATCCATGTCCAATACCAGATCATTCCCTTTGCCAATGGAAAAGGTACACGTTTCCTCACCGAGTATGCCCAGTTTTTTGACCCGATCAATAATTTTGATGTGTTCTATACATTCCAGGGCTTGACCAGCGATGGGAAGTATTGGATCTCTGCTGTTCTGCCGATCTCCAACCCGATCCTGCCTGCAGACGGCAAGAATCCCCCAAATGGTCAGAGTTGGGATGAATTTGGCAACAATTTTCCTAAATATATCGCAGATATTACCACCCAATTGAACTCGCAGGCGCCACAGAATTATTCCCCCTCCATCCCCATACTCGATACACTGATTGCGAGCATCAGAATTCAACCGTAAAATTACGGATTCTGGAAATCATCGCCTGCAAGGAAATTAAACCGGGAGAATCTTGTCCTGTAATGCATACCGGACTGCCGCCAGGGCATGAATGCGGGTGGTATCGAACAGCGGAAGAGTGCTATCTGCCTGCGAAACCAGCAGCCCGATCTCGGTGCAACCCAGGATGATCCCCTCAGCGCCGGCTTTTGCCAGTGCAGAGATGATGCGCAGGTACTCCGCTTTTGAATCTGGCACGATTTTACCAAGCACCAGTTCGTTATAGATGACCCGGTGCACAATTTCCCGGTCGGCGCGATCCGGTATGAGTACATCCAGCGCATACTTCTCCACCAACCGGCCGCGGTAGAAATCCTGCTCCATAGTGAACTGTGTGCCGAGCAGGCCGACCCGCAGCAACCCCTGCGCCTGAATGGCCTCGGCGGTCGCGTCGGCAATATGCAGGAGCGGAATGGATATGCTCTTCTGCACCTCGTCTGCCATCTTATGCATGGTGTTGGTGCAGATGATCAGGAAATCCGCCCCGCCGGCCTCGACAGCCCGGGCCGCCTGGATCATGGCCCGGGTGGCATCCTGCCAGCGGCCTTCCCGTTGGAGCACTTCGATCTCGGCGAAATCCACGGAATACATCAAACTTTTAGCCGAATGCAGATCTCCCAGTAGTTCCTTGACCGCTTCATTGATGATGCGGTAATACTCGAGCGATGATTCCCAGCTCATGCCGCCGATCATGCCGATGGTTTTCATGGAAAGCTCCTGGTTTATCTTGCCCGGACAGTGGTGATGATTGTCCGCTTTGCCCCCGCGGCCAGCAACGCCTCTGCCATCGCCGGGGCTTTTTCTTTGAGGACCAAAGCGATCATGTTGCCCCCGCGGCCCCCTCCGGAAAGTTTAGCTCCCAACGCTCCGGCCATGTGGGCTGCTTCCGTTAAAAGATCCAATTCCGCGCAGGATACGGTCATCTCCTGTAACAGTGCATGATTGGCGTCCATAAGAATGCCCAGTGCGGCGGTATCCCCGCGCTCGATGGCCTGGCGTGCATCCCAGACAATTTCCGCCACCTGGTTGAAAACTTTTTCCCAGCGGATGGAATCTGCCTCCCGCAGGGATCGCACCGCCTCCACGGATTCTTTCGTCGGGGCGGAGATGCCGGTATCACCAATTACCAGTGTAAAGGATGCACCGACGCGGAAAGTTTTGATGGGCTGGCCTTTGACGAAATAGACTGGTCTGGCGAACGTGACAACCGTGTTGTCAATCCCCGAAGGCGTGCCGTGATAGAGTTTTTCGGCCTGAAAAGCCAGTCCGTTTACCTGACCATCTGACAGAGTCCGGCCAAGGTATGCCGAAAGTGCTCGCAGAATGGCAACCGAAACCGCCGCGCCGGACCCGAGGCCTGACGCAACCGGGATGGTGGATTGAAGATAGACCGTGCACGCTGGAGGGTGTGCGATAGCCAGAGTGGAGAAAACGCTGTTGATCACGGCAACCAGTGGATGGTGCGGCGCAAGTTGGGAGAGGGCAGAGGAAAGATTGATGTTGGGTGCTTCGATCCAGACTCCGCCACGCGAATTTTCGCTTACCGTCGCGGTTGCCTGCACCTGCGTTACCGGCACAGCCAGGGCCGGACGTCCGTAGACCACGGCATGTTCGCCAAACAGGATGATCTTACCGGGAGCAGAAGCGCTTGTCATGGTCAGACAAATGGACTATTTGTTTACGGTAGATAGAACACAACCAGAACTGCCAATCCCCATAGCAAAATGGAAATTTGTAATGGACGATCTGAAAGCAGGATTTCCTCCGGCTCACCCCCAATTTGCTTGACCTGCACGAGATAAAGGTAGCGGAAGATGGCATAAACAACGAAAGGGATGGTCAGCATCAATGACTCGGGCGCGGCCGGGCGAAAAAAGGTGTAGAGGGCGTAGGCAACGATGGTGGTGCCGGAGACGATCGTGATGAACTGGTCGAGCAATGGGATGGTATACCCGTCGAACACCTGCCGATGGCCGGTGGCAGCCTGGGCGAGCAGGGCCAACTCGGCGCGGCGTTTACCAAAGCCGAGGTAGAGCGCCAGCAGCGTCATGAGCACATACAACCAGGGCGAGAAACGTTCCACGACGATCAGGGTCGTTCCAGCATGCACGCGCAGCACGAATCCGGCTGCCAGGATCAATACATCCAGGATGAGGATGTGCTTGAGCCACTTCGAATAGGCCAGCATCATCGCGAAATAAACCAGCAGGGTCAGGGAGAATTGCCAGGCCAGCAGGTATCCAGCGGCCAGCGTGAACAGCACCAGCACGATTCCTACAGCCATGGCAATCGAATTTGGCAGCTTCCCGGAGGCGATAGGACGGTTCTTCTTTGTGGGATGCTGGCGGTCGGTTTCCACATCCAGCAGGTCGTTGAAAATATAAACCGCGCTTGAAATCAGGCAGAACAACCCAAACCCGGCCAGCGTGCGCAGGAAATCGGGCAGGTGGAAAAGCTTCCCATCGAAGACCAGCGCGGCGAAGAGAAAGGCGTTCTTGGTCCACTGGCGCGGGCGCATGGTTTTGAACAGACCTTTCAACATGATGTTATTTTACACGAAAGCGGTACAATCATGTTATGCCAAAAGTGCGTCTGGATCTCCTGCTGCTGGAACGCGGCATGGCCGAAAGCCGTGCCAAGGCCCAGGCGCTGGTAATGGCAGGACAGGTGCGCGTGGAAGGGCAGGTGGAGCTCAAGGCCTCGGCGCAAATTAATCCTGAAGCCCGCCTGGACCTGGAAATGGGCCCGCGCTTCGTTTCGCGCGGCGGAGATAAGTTGGAAGCAGCACTTCTGGCGTTCCCGCTGGATGTCGCCGGCTGCATCTGTGCGGATGTTGGTGCCTCCACAGGCGGGTTTACGGATTGCCTGCTCCAGCATGGTGCCGCCAGGGTCTATACCATTGACGTGGGCAAAGGTATCCTGCACTGGAAGCTGCGCTCCGACCCGCGTGTCGTTGTCATGGAAGAGACCAATGCCCGTTACGTGGAATCCCTGCCGGAGCCGGTCAGCCTGGTGACAATGGATGCTTCTTTTATTTCGTTGAAGATCTTGCTGCCGGTGGTTAAGGGCTGGCTCCCCTTAAACACTCCCCTCTCTCCCAAGGGGAGAAGCGCCGGTGGGGAAGCCGGGGTTCTTGCACTTATCAAACCCCAGTTTGAAGCCGGGCGGAAAGAGTCAGCCAGACACAAGGGCGTTATCCGCGACCCATCCGTACACAAAGCCATCCTGCTGGATGTGCTGACCTTTGCACAGGCTCAGGGCTTCGACGTGCGAGGGTTGCTGCGCAGTCCAGTGCTGGGGCCGAAAGGCAATGTCGAGTTTCTGGCGTGGTTGGGAGGGGGGGATGCAGAGCAAGCTGATTTTGCAACCCTGCTAGGCCAAGTTGTGTAAGAATGGTTGGGTGTGCGTTCAGGATTATTTTTGGGACCTTTTATAATTCGTAAGGTATAATTTTTATAAGCTGAATGCCAGAATTATCAATGTTTCGCAGCTCTAGTTTCCAGCAGGAGAATTCCCATGGCAAAAATAGATGAGCTCGTAAAAGACTTCCTGGCGCAGAAGAAGATTGCCGCCGTCGGCGTATCCGATAAGCGCGAGACCGGCTGCAACATTGCCTACAAGAAGTTCAAAGCAACCGGTTACCAGGTCTATGCGGTCAATCCCCGTATCACGGAATTTGAAGGCGATCCATGCTACCCGGACTTGCAGTCCCTGCCGGAAAAACCCGAAGCTGTCTTCATCCTGGCCAATCCCAAAGTGACTGATCAGATCGTCCTGCAGTGCGTGGACCTGGGGGTCAAGCATGTCTGGATGCATTGCATGATGGGCACCAGGCCCGGTCTGGCAACCAGTATGTCCAGCGTTTCACCGGAAGCAGTGCGCATATGCCGTGAGAACGGCATTGCGGTCATCCCGGGCTCGTGTCCGAATCAGTTCCTCCAGCCGGATGCCGGCCATGGCATGATGCGCGGCCTGTGGCGTTTGTTTGGATTTCTTAGAGTAGAGAGCAATTGAATCCAAGAATAACACGAATAACACGAAGAAAAAACTTCAATTCTTTTTGCAAATGCGTAAGTTTGTAAAGATAGGATGGCGGCGCAAACGTGCGCCGCTTTGTTTTTATAACTTCGTGCTCCTTTGTGTCCTTTGTGGTGAAAAATCAGGTATACTTTCCTCCGAATGACCTCCTATATCCGCAACTTTTGCATCATCGCCCATGTAGACCACGGCAAATCCACCCTGGCCGACCGGTTGCTGCATCTCACCGGCACGGTACCGGAGCGTGACACCACCGAGCAGATCCTGGACTCGATGGACCTGGAACGAGAGAAGGGCGTCACCATCAAGGCTTCCGCCGTGCGCATGAACTATACCGCCGGCGATGGCAATGCCTACGAACTGAACCTGATCGATACCCCCGGCCATGTGGATTTCGGCTACGAGGTCAGCCGGGCACTGAACGCCTGCGAAGGCGCCGTTCTGGTGGTGGATGCCACCCAGGGCATCGAAGCCCAAACCCTAGCCAACCTGTATTCCGCCCTGGGCGCCGATCTCATCATCATTCCCGTTATCAACAAGATTGACCTGGTCACCGCCCGCCCGGATGAAGTGGCCGAAGATATTGGCAGCCTGCTGGGAATCCCACCGCAGGAGGTGCTGCGTGTCTCGGCCAAGGATGGAAAGAACGTTGAATCGGTCCTGGAAGCCATCATACAGAAAGTCCCGCCACCCAGCGGCGAAGCGGATCTGCCCTTACGGGCGCTCATCTTTGATTCGCATTACGATTCCTACAAGGGCGTCATTGCCTATGTGCGCGTGGTGGAAGGCAAGGTCACGGCGGAAGAAACCATCCGCATGCTCGCGACCGGCGTGGATGTCAAACCCATCGAGGTGGGCATCTTTTCTCCCATTATGAAACCAGTGCCTGGCCTGACTGCCGGAGAGGTTGGTTACGTTGCCACCGGCCTAAAAACCGTCCATGATGCCCGCGTCGGTGATACCATCACCAGCGCGGCCGGACCCGCTGCGCAGGCATTGCCGGGATACCGTGTTCCCAAACCGATGGTCTTCGCCGGGATCTACCCCTCTGAAGCGGACGATTACCAGAACCTGCGCGAGGCGCTGGACAAGCTGCAATTGAACGATGCTTCATTAACATTCCAACCCGAGACTTCTCAGGCGCTCGGGTTCGGCTTCCGGGCTGGTTTCCTGGGACTGTTCCACATGGAGATCATCCAGGAACGACTGGAGCGCGAGTACAACCTGGAGATGGTTTTCACTGCCCCCACGGTCGCCTACGAAGTATTGTTGCATACCGGCGAGACGAAGATCGTTGCCTCTCCGGCCGACCTGCCCGAAGATGGTCTGGTTGCCGAGATCCGCGAACCCTGGATGAACATCGAGATCATCACGCCGACGGATTATTACGGGCCGATCATGGAACTGGTCACCCGGCGCCGCGGCGTTTACAAGAGCCAGGAATATCCCGCTCCGCACCGGGTTCAGTTGAATTACGAAATCCCACTTTCCGAGATCATTATAGACTTTTTCGATGAGCTCAAGAGTCGCACGCGTGGCTATGCCTCGCTGGACTACCAGTTCCTCGAATACCGCGCCGATAAATTACAGAAGCTCGAGATTTTGGTTAACGGCGAACCGGTCGATGCCCTGGCGGCAATTGTCCATGAGAAGGATGCCTACCATAAAGGCCAGCGCTTCATTACCAAGCTCAAGGAACTTATTCCTCGCCAGTTATTCGATGTGGCCATCCAGGCTTCCTCTGGCGGGCGCATCATCAGCCGTGCCAATGTCAAAGCCACCCGTAAGGACGTATTGGCCAAGTGCTATGGTGGTGATATCTCCCGCAAGAAGAAACTGCTTGAAAAGCAGAAAAAGGGCAAGAAACGCCTGAAGATGGTCGGTAATGTGGAAATCCCCCAGGAAGCCTTCATGGCGGTCTTAAGTTTGGAAGAGGAATAATCGTTAAACACAACGGACAAGAAAGTTCACAAAGGCAAATACAAAAAACCTTTGTGAATCTTTTCCGTGGTGATACTGTGTGCACTTTGTATTAAGAAACTAATATGTCTAATTTTTGGAAATCTGGCCGCCGCTGGCTGCCCGGGGTGGTCATCAGCCTGATTGCCATCCTGGCATTCATCCATTTCGTGGATCTGAACCGTTTTATTGCAGCCGTCCGTTCCGCCAATTACTGGCTGATCCTGCTTGCCTTGCCCATGATGGTCATTTGGTTGATGGTCCGTGGGATTGTCTGGCGGACTCTGTTGCGCAGGCGTGCTTCCTATCGGGATGTCTTTTGGACCCTGTGTGAAGGTTATTTACTGAACACAGTCCTGCCCTTTCGCCTGGGGGAAGTGGGGCGCGCCTTCCTGCTCGGACGGAAGGCGAAGTTAGGTTTTATGGATGTGCTCTCCACCATCATCATCGAGCGCGTCCTGGACGTGGCATTTTCAGCGGCCATCCTGCTCAGCGCAGTACCATTCGTAGTCGGAGCGGCGGGAGCGGGACGCATCGCCATTGTCATCGGGGTGCTGGTGGTTGTCGGAATGGTCGTTCTGTTTGTGCTGGCGCGAAACCGGGCATGGGCGCTGGCTATGTTCCAGCGGCTCAGCGCACGCTGGCCTAAATTGCAGAGGCTCGGAGGGAACATGCTGGATTCGCTCTTCTCCGGCCTGGCCATCCTGACCGATGGCTGGCTCTTTGTTCGTTTCCTTTTTTGGATGGCGCTTAATTGGGCCATTGCCATCGTGCAGTTCTGGCTCCTGTTAGTGGCATTCTATCCGCAGGCGCGCTTGCTCTGGTCGCTGTTTGGACTGGGAGCGGTCGCCTTCGGCAATGCCATCCCATCCCTGCCAGGCGCGGTCGGCACGTATGAAGGCGCGCTGGGTGGCGCACTAACCATTCTCTCCGGTGACCAATCGACTGCATTGGCGGCCGCCCTGACCGCCCACCTGACCGGCATTATCCTCAATGTTCTGCTCGGGGCCTATGCCCTCTCGCGTGAAGGCGAGACCTTGATGGGGGTGTACCATCAGTTACGCAACCGGTCGGAGCAGGAACAACCAGAAAATGGCTGATCTTGGGAGGTATCCATGGCCATAACCATTCCCGAACGTATCGCGGCCGCCCGCGCTGGCGCTAATCCTACTGTTATTTGCCGGGTTTCCTCCGGCTGGGCGGTCATGTGTGACATGCAATACCTGCGCGGCTATATCATTCTCCTAGCTGACCCGCCAGTTGCTTCGATTAATGATCTTGATCATCTATAGCGGGCAGAATTCCTGGGCGATATGGCTTTGGTTGGAGATGCGCTGCTGGAAGTGACCGGTGCGTATCGCATTAATTATGGCATTCTGGGTAATTCTGATCCTTTCCTGCATGCACACATCGTTCCGCGCTATTTGACAGAGCCGGAGAACCTTCGCAATGGGCTGCCCTGTTCCTATCCCAGAAAACTGATGGATGCAGTCTCATTCGATCCTACATGAGATAAAGAGTTAATGGGACAGATCGCCACGGCCGTTCAAAAGCGTTTGTGACAGGGGTGGGTTATAATCGGTCAGTTATGACTATGGCACACGCCCACACGCACATTACTGATCTGAGCCGGTCCACCATCCACCGTCTGGCAATTTCCATCGGCTTGACGGCTGTTTTTGTGCTGGTTGAGGTCGCGGCCGGCCTCTTCGCAAATTCCATGGCACTGTTGACCGACGCGGTGCACAACGTGACTGATGTACTGGCCCTGGCGCTCACCTGGTGGGGGCTGCGAGCAGCCACAAGACCGGCCTATTCAGGCAAGACCTATGGCTACCACCGCGCTGGCATCCTGGTGGCCCTGGTCAACGCCACCATCCTGGCGCTGATTTCTCTGGGTATCTTTTATGAAGCCTATCGCCGCCTGGTCGCCCCGCCTGAAATCAAAGCGGATGTGCTGATTGGTGTCGGTTTAGCTGCAGTGGCCGTGAATCTGGTTACGGCCTTGCTGGTCCGGCGGGGCAGCCGACATGACCTGAACCTACGCGGCGCCTTCGTGCATCTCATGGGTGATGTTCTTTCAACCCTTGGGGCGGTCGCTGCCGGTATCCTCATCCATTTTACCGGCCTGAACTGGCTTGACCCGCTGGTCAGCATCTTTATCGGCCTGTTGATCCTCTGGAATGCCTGGGGCATTCTGCACGAGTCGGTCAATATCCTGATGGAAGCCACCCCCGCCGACGTAAACGTGGATGCGATGCTGTCTGACATTTTACATGTTGAGGGAGTCCGCGGCGTGCATGACTTGCATATCTGGTCCATCACACGCGGCATTCGGACTCTCTCCGCCCATATTCTGACCGATGATATTCCGATCAGCCAAGGGACAAAGATCCAGGCTGCCGTCAGCGAAACTCTCTACCATAATTATGGGATTGCCCATGCCACTTTGCAACTGGAATGTGAAGGGTGCGTCCCGGCCAACCTGTATTGTGATATTACTGACAGCAGCAATATCCATTAACCATGCATATTCTTACCGGTCTCACCTACTACCGTCCGCATACCTCCGGCCTAAGCATCTATGCAGAACGGATGGCGCGCGCCTTCGCCCGGCGCGGCCACGAGGTGACCGTCCTGACCTCCCAGGATGATCGTTGCCTGGCGCGCCTGGATTGTCTGGATGGAGTTACGGTGGTACGGGTGCCGCCATTGATGCGCGTCAGCAAAGGGTTGCTCATGCCCGCCATGCCTTCTGTGGCCTGGAAACTGGTGCGCCGGGCCGATGTGGTCAACCTGCACCTGCCACAGCTGGATGCCGCTTATATTGCCTGGATCGGAAAAATGATGCACAAGCCGGTGGTACTGACCTACCATTGCGACCTGCGTCTGCCGCACGGCTTAATTCATTCATTAGCCAACCAGGTTTCGCACGCTGCCAATCATGTCGCGGCCTGGGGAAGTGATGCCATCGTCAGTCTTACACTCGATTACGCCGAGCATTCGACTTACCTGATCCACTACATGGATAAGCTGCATGTGCTGGACGCACCGGTCGAGCTGGCCCCGGCCGGGAAGGCGGATATTCAGGCCTTTCGCGAGAAGTTCGGCATTCATACGGGCCAGCGGATTATTGGCATGGCTGCACGTTTGGCCACTGAGAAAGGTGTCGAGTACTTAGTTCAGGCCTTACCGCAGGTGCTTAAGCATATACCGGATGCCCGCCTCCTGTATGTTGGCACTTATCAGAACGTGGTCGGGGAGGATGATTACGCTGCACGTATCCTGCCGCTTATTGATGGCTTGAAAGACCATTGGTCTCTCCTGGGAAACCTCTCGCCGGTGGAGATGACTGCTTTTTTCAAAACCTTAGAGGTGTTAGTCATGCCCAGCCTGAACAGCACCGAGGCCTTCGGTTTGGTGCAGGTCGAAGCGATGAGCTGTGGGACGCCTGTTATTGCAACAGACTTGCCGGGCGTGCGTGTACCCGTAAAGATGAGCGGTATGGGCAAGATCGTGCCGG
>Ga0187873_1000158_pt1 | contig 79646 bp, 80 predicted proteins | sample June2016WEW_16_1_2_FD_133012 | JGI IMG/M metagenome (GOLD analysis project Ga0187873, IMG submission 133012) | Peatland microbial communities from SPRUCE experiment site at the Marcell Experimental Forest, Minnesota, USA - June2016WEW_16_100 | ecosystem: Environmental > Terrestrial > Soil >...
ACGTGAACCTGGAGATCGAATTGATCACGCCCATCGCCATGGAGATAGGGCTGCGCTTCGCCATCCGCGAGGGCGGCCACACCGTCGGCGCCGGTACGGTCACGGAAATCTTGGCGTAAGGCAGAGGCTGATGCTACATCAGAAGATTCGAATTCGGTTGAAGGCATACGATCACAGGATACTGGATCAGTCGGCGGCGGAAATTGTCTCCACCGCGAAGCGCACGGGCGCCCAGGTGGCGGGACCCATTCCTTTGCCCACCATCAAGAACAAGTACTGCGTGCTGCGCTCGCCGCATACGGATAAGAAATCGCGTGAGCAGTTTGAGATCCGCACGCACAAGCGGCTGGTGGATATCCTGGAGCCGACCTCGGGGACGATTGAAGCCCTGACCAAGCTCGACTTGCCTTCTGGAGTGGACATCGAGATCAAGGCGTTCGGCAAAGAACACACGAAGTAGCGCGCGGCTGGTGCGGTCGGAACGCTGAGCCCTCAGGTCTGAATGGTGAATATGGTCAACGCCATACTGGGAAAGAAGCTGGGCATGACGCAGGTCTTCGCGGAGAACGGCGACGTGATCCCGGTGACGGTACTGAAAGCGGGGCCTTGCGTGGTGGTGCAGCGCAAGACGGCGCAGAAGGACGGCTACGAGGCGGCGCAACTCGGCCTGGTGGAGTTGCCTCCCCCCAAGCGGGTGACCAAGCCCCGGGAGGGACACTTCAAGAAAGCCGGGGCGAACCCGGTCCGTTTCCTGCGCGAAGTGCGCCTGGCGCCGGACGCCGGGGACGTAAAAGTCGGCGACAAGGTTTTGGCAGACGTCTTCGCGGTCAACGACCTGGTGGATGTGACGGGGGTTTCCAAAGGGCGCGGGTTTGCGGGTACCCACAAGCGCCATCACTTCGGGGGGGGCGGCGGGTCGCACGGCTCCATGTTCCATCGCGCTCCCGGGTCGATTGGCGCCTCGGCGTGGCCATCCCGAGTCCTGAAGGGGATGCGCGCCGCCGGCCATATGGGCCACACTCGAGCGACCGTACGGAATCTGCGCGTGGTGCAAGTGTCGTCGGACGACAACACGCTGCTGATTCAAGGCGCTGTCCCGGGTCCTCAAGGCAGCTATGTGATCGTTCACAAGGCCAAGGCGCCCCATAAGTAGAAGTAGGCAGTAGGCAGAAAGCAGTAGGCAGGGTGCAGAAGACAGCAGGCAGTATGCAGAAAGCAGTAGGCAGCGAGCACACCGTGTGAGTTCCGACGCAGTCGGAAGAGGCGGCGGGCAGAAGGCCGTTGGCAGAAAGGAAAAGTGGAGTCGATAGTTGGCGGTCAGAAGTCGGTAGCAGTTTTACTGACCACTGACCACTGACTACTCCTAGCGGATATGGCAACCGTTGAAGTCAAGAATCTCGAAGGGCAGACGGTGAAAGAGCTGCAGGTGCCCGATGAAGTTTTCGGTGCCAAGCCCAATCAGAGTCTGCTTTGGGAAGCGGTCAAGCAGTATCTGGCTAGCCAGCGCCGCGGCACCCACAAGACGAAGACCCGCGCCGAAGTGCGGGGCGGCGGCAAGAAGCCCTGGCGGCAGAAGGGAACGGGGCGGGCCCGCGCGGGCTCGATCCGCAGTTCCCTGTGGCGGCACGGGTCCATCGCGCACGGCCCCCAGCCCCGCGATTATTCCTACGAGCTTCCCAAAAGGATCCTGCGGGGGGCAATGCGGTCAGCGCTGGCGGCGAAATTCCAGGATCACAAGCTGACGGTAGTGGACCAGTTCAACCTTGCCGCAGTCAAAACGAGCGGGTTTTCCGCGACACTCCACAAGCTGGGTGTCGAGAAGACGGTGTTGGTGGTGAACGACGCCGCCAACCGTAACCTGGAACTCTCTTCCCGAAACCTCGCCGGCTGTGACCTGGTGCGGCACCACGAACTGCATCCTTACCACGTGCTGAGCCACGACCAGTTGCTGATTTCCGAGGGGGCGCTCGTGCGACTCCAGGAGGCGCTCGGATGAACCGGAGCCCTTACCAGATCTTGCAGAAACCCATCGTTACCGAGAAGAGTCTGAACGTGAAGGAGCGCAATCGGACCTTGTGTTTCAAGGTTGATCCGCACGCCACCAAGACCGAGATCAAAGAAGCCGTGCAGACCGTCTTTAAGGTCAAAGTGGAGGCGGTCCACACCTCGAGTTACGTCGGCAAGGAGCGGCGCCGAGGCCGCATGGTGGGTCACCGGCCGGATTGGAAGAAGGCCTATGTAAAACTTCGGGCCGGAGAGAAAATTCCGGAGTACGTGGAGAGTGCCTAGGCGCGACTGATCTGTTGAGCGGCGCGTGCCGCGGAAGATGAAGGCTATGGGAATCAAAACATACCGACCCTACACCGAAACCCGGCGGTTCCAGACCAGCTTGACCTTTGAGGAAATCACCACCTCCGAACCCCACAAGCCGCTTCTGGAACCGAAGACCCGCATTTCAGGGCGGAACAACCACGGCGAAATAACCATTTGGCGCCGGGGCGGCGGCCACAAGCGCCACTACCGGCTGATCGATTTCAAGCGCGACAAGGTGGGAGTTCCGGCGCGGGTGTTGAGCGTTGAGTACGACCCCAATCGCTCCGCCTTCATCGCGCTGCTGAGTTATGCCGATGGCGAGAAGCGCTACATCCTTTACCCCCTGGGTCTAAAGGTGGGGGACCGTGTGGTGTCCGGTCCGGAAGCGGATATCGTCACGGGCAATGCGCTTCCCCTCAAGAACATCCCCGTGGGCACCATGATTCACAACATTGAGTTGCGCCCCGGGAAAGGTGGCCAGATGGTTCGCAGCGCCGGCGGCGCAGCGCAGTTGCTGGCTAAAGAGGGCGAGTATGCCCAGGTGCGGCTGCCGTCGGGCGAAGTTCGGAAAGTGTACATGGAGTGTGTGGCCACGATCGGCCAACTCGGGAACCTGGACCACGAGAACCTTTCCATCGGCAAGGCGGGCCGCAACCGCTGGATGGGCATTCGACCCACGGTGCGTGGCGTGGCCATGAATCCGGTGGACCATCCGCTGGGAGGCGGCGAAGGCAAGACCTCCGGGGGCCGCCATCCCGTGACACCTTGGGGCCAGCCAACCCGCGGTTACAAGACGCGGAACAACAAGGCCACGGACCGATTCATTGTCAAGCGGCGGGAAAAGAAATAGAGGGAGGGCACCTTGGGAAGGTCGCTGAAAAAGGGTCCGTTTGTGGACGATCACTTGATGAAGAAGATCGAGCTGCTCAATCGGCGGTTCGAGAAAAAAGTGATAAAGACCTGGTCGCGGCGCTCCACGATTGTGCCCGAGATGATCGGACACACCGTGGCCGTCCACAATGGCAAGAAGTTCATTCCCGTGTACATCACGGAGAACATGGTGGGACAGAAGCTGGGTGAGTTTTCACCGACGCGCACCTTCAAGGGGCACGGGGTGAAAATCGCAGCCGAAAGAGCCGCGGCGGCGGCGGCGCCCCCGCCCGTCTCCGCTGCGCCCAAGGCGGCAGCGGCTCCTGCGGCGGGTGCGGGAGGCGCCAGCTAATTTTCGGGTCTTTGACCCCGAAGTTCAGGTGAATCGATGGAAGCAAGCGCCACTTACAAATACGTCCGAGTTTCCCCGCAGAAGGCCCGATTGGTTGTGGACCTGATCCGCGGCAAGAGCGTCAGTGAGGCGCTCAGCATCCTGACTTTCACCAAGAAGGCTGTCACTCGCGAAGTCGAGAAGGTCCTGCGTTCGGCCGTCTCGAATGCCGAGCAGAAGGCTGAACATCTGGACGTGGACGAACTGGTGGTTTCCAAGATCTACGTGAACGAGGGTCCGCGCCAGAAGCGCATCCGGCCGGCGCCGATGGGCCGTGCTTATCGTTACCAGCGCCGCAGCAGCGCCATCACGGTTGTGGTCGAGGCGCCGGAAGGCTAGACGGGTCAACTCACGCGCGGCTGGCCGCGCGGGCCGGAGCCTGGCGCGACCGGCAAGATGAAGGAGGCTAGGGTGGGTCAGAAGGTTCATCCTTACGGGTTCCGCCTGGGATACACCAAGACGTGGAAGTCACGGTGGTTTGCCAAGAAGGACTATGCCGACCTTCTCCACGAAGACTTGAAACTCAAGAAGCGGCTGAAGGACCAGTTGCGCGCCGCGGGCGTGGCCTCCATCGAGATCGAGCGCCCCGGCAACAAGCTCAAAGTGACGATCCACACGGCCCGGCCGGGCATCATCATCGGCCGCAAGGGCGCGGAGATCGACCGCTTGCGGCAGGAAATCCAGAAGCGCACCGGACGCGAGGTGCTGCCCATCAATATCCAGGAAGTGCACCGGCCGGAATTGAACGCGCAGCTCGTGGCGGAGGCAATTTGCCTGCAACTGGAAAAGCGCGTCGCTTTCCGCCGCGCCATGCGCAAGTCAGTGGATTCCGCGTTGCGGTTTGGCTGCAAAGGGATAAAGGTTCGCTGTGGTGGACGGCTGAACGGCGCGGAAATTGCCCGCTCCGAGTGGTACTTGCAGGGCCGCCTGCCGCTGCACACGCTGCGCGCCGACATCGATTACGGATATGCTGAAGCCCATACGACTTACGGCGCGATCGGTGTGAAGTGCTGGATTTACAACGGCGAAATCCTGGAGCAGAGACGCCGGGTGGAGAAGGTCGAGAAACCGGTTGCCGTGGCGCCGGTGGCGTAGAAGAAGTCGTCAGTTGTCAGTCGTCAGTGCAGAGAGGCGAAAGAGCGGTTTGTCTGTATCGACTGAGAACTGAATACTGAGAACTGAGAACTATTTATGTTGATGCCGAGCAAAGTGAAGTTCCGGAAACAGCAGCGCGGCCGGATGCGGGGCAAGGCCTGGCGGGGTTCCGACCTGTCTTTTGGCGACTACGGATTGAAGGTCGTCGAGGCCGGTTGGATTTCCGACCGCCAGATCGAAGCCAGCCGCGTGGCGATCATGCGGTTCATCAAGCGCGGCGGGAAGCTTTGGATTCGAGTCTTCCCGGACAAGCCGGTGACCAAGAAACCCGCCGAAACCCGCATGGGAAAAGGCAAGGGTGCGCCGGAGTTCTGGGTGGCCGTGGTCAGGCCCGGTCGGGTGCTGTTTGAAATGGAAGGCGTATCGGAAGCCGACGCGCGCGAGGCCCTGCGTTTGGCCAGTCACAAACTGCCCTTGCCGACGCAATTCGTGGCGCGCGCCACGGCACTCTAGCGGATGGTGGAGTGGAGCTCATGAAGCTGGAGAAAGACAAGCGATGGAAGTGGCCCGCAGAGAAAATGCGGGAGTGGACCGACGCTGAGCTGAAGACTCGGGAGCGTGAGTTTTCAGACCAGCTCTTTCGGTTGAAGTTTCAGATGGCGGGCGGCCAGTCCGAGCACTTGAACGCCATCCGGGAGCTGCGCAAGGGAATCGCCAAGGTGAAAACACTGCTGCGTGAGCGCCAGAAGGGCGCTGCGCAAACCAAGTAGGTGCACGGTGACGGAGACAGCAGGCGGACAGGAACAGGGTGTGATGCCAACGAGGCGGCAGGAAAAAACCGGAGTGGTGACCAGCACCAAGATGCAGAAGACGGTGGTGGTCACGGTGGAGCGGCAGGTGACCCATCGGCTCTACAAACGCGTCGTGCGGCGGTCGAAGAAGTTCCTGGCCCACGACGAGAAGAACGAATGTCGAGTGGGCGACACGGTCCGAATTGAGGAGACTCGCCCCTTGAGCAGCCGCAAGCGCTGGCGGGTGGCGGAGATCGTAACCAGGGCGACACAAGTCGCTCCCGTGCCGGAGGTGGACGTATGATCGGGATGCGCACCATTCTCCAGGTGGCGGATAATTCTGGAGCCCGCAAGCTCTCCTGCATCCTTCCGCTGGGTGGCGATGTGGGGCTGCAGGCGGGACTGGGTGATGTGGTGACGGCGGCGGTGAAAGAGGCGGCGCCCGACAGCGCCATTCCCAAGGGCAAAGTCGTCAAGTGCGTCATCGTGCGCATGCGGAAAGAGCAGCGCCGGCGCGACGGCAGCTATATCCGGTTCGACGAGAACGCGGCGGTGTTGATCAATGACGCAAACGAGCCGGTGGGAACGCGTGTCTTCGGGCCGGTGGCCCGCGAGTTGCGCGAAAAGAAGTTCTTGAAGATTGTTTCTTTGGCGCCTGAGGTTCTGTAAGGGGATGGCAATGGATATCCGCAAGAACGACATCGTGCAAGTGATCGCCGGGCGCAGCCGGGGCGCAGCCGGCCAGCCGACGCGCGGAAGGGTTCTGGAAGTCGAACCCGGCAAGCAGCGGCTCTTTGTTGAGCACGTGAACATGGTCAAGCGTCACGTGCGGCCGAATCCCGCCAAGCAGATTCGGGGCGGCGTCCTGGAGAAGGAAGGCCCTATCCACGTATCCAACGTGGCGCTGGTCTGCAGCGATTGCGGGCCGACCCGCATCCAGCACCGTGAAATGGCCGGGGGCAAAAAGGTGCGCATCTGCGCGAAGTGCGAAAAATCTCTGGATAAGTAAAGGCCGGGAGGAACGAAAGCGAACATGGCTCCGAGACTGAAAGAGCGATACCAGCAGGAGGTCGTGCCGGCCCTGCTGAAGGAATTCGCGTACGCGAACACCAACGCAGTGCCGCGCTTGCGGAAAATCATCGTGAACATGGGCTTGGGTGAAGCCATTCAGAACGCCAAGCTGCTCGATTCCGCCGCCCAGGAACTGGGGCAGATCACCGGTCAGAAGCCCGTGATCACGCGCGCCCGGAAGTCGATCGCCAATTTCAAGCTGCGCAAGAACATGCCCATCGGGGCCATGGTGACCTTGCGGGGTGATCGCATGTATGAATTCTTCGATCGCCTCACCAACGTGACCATGCCGCGCGTGCGCGACTTTCGCGGTGTCTCCACGCGGGCCTTCGATGGCCGGGGCAACTACACCCTGGGATTGCGTGACCAACTGGTGTTTCCGGAGATTGATTACGCCAAGGTCGACAAAGTCAAAGGCATGAACATCACGATCGTAACCGATGCCAGGACCGACGCGGAGGCAATGGCCTTGCTCCGGCACCTGGGGATGCCCTTCCGGTCCGAGGCGCAGCGGCGCCAGGCGGCCGGGCAGGCCAGTGAAAAGGCGGGGGGGTAAAACGTGGCGCGTTCTTCCATGATGGCCAAATTGCGCAGGAAGCCGAAGTTCAAGATTCGGCACCGGAATCGCTGCTTGATTTGCGGCCGACCGCGTGGTTACCTAGGCAAGTTCAAGATGTGCCGCCTTTGTTTCCGGCAGCTCGCGCTGCGCGGCGAAATCCCGGGTGTCACCAAATCGAGCTGGTGAGCCGGGTCGAGAGGTTTAGCAAATGCCAAATCGGGAGTCTTATGTCAGCCGTCACTGATCCCATTGCCGACATGCTCACTCGAATCCGTAACGGGATTCAAGCGCGTCATGCGCGCGTGGATATGCCGTCCTCAAAACTCAAGATTGAGGTCGCTCGCATCCTGAAAGAAGAAGGCTATATTGGCAACTTCAAGGTGGGCGAAGAAGAAAAAAAGAAAGTCCTGAAGGTCTTCCTGAGGTACGGACCGGACGGGATGAACGCCATCTCCAATCTGGACCGCGTCTCCAAGCCCGGCCGGCGCGTCTATGTGGGCGCGCAGAAGGTTCCGCGCATCCTGGGCGGAATGGGAGTGAGCATCCTGACCACGCCGCGCGGAGTGATGACCGGCAAGGCCGCCCGCAAGGCGCGGCTGGGCGGTGAAGTACTCTGCAGTGTTTCCTAGAGTCCACGGGTTCGCACTCCGGACTCCGGACGGAATGACAGGAATTGAAGCTATGTCGAGAATAGGCAGGAAGGTGATTGATTTGCCCGCGGGAGTCACCGTGCAGGCAGAGGGAACGTCGCTGGCGGTGAAGGGGCCCAAGGGAACCTTGCGGATTCCTCTTCCCCCGGGAATCCAGCTCGAGAAGCAGGATGGCCATCTGCTGTTGAAGCGGGACACCGATGAGCAGGCTGCCCTGCACGGGCTGGCGCGGAGCTTGCTCGCGAACGCGGTGCGCGGCGTGACCCAGGGTTTTGAGAGGCACATGGATATCGTGGGGATCGGCTATCGCGCCGAGTCGAAGGGCAAGTCGGTGACTTTTACTCTGGGCTATTCACATCCCATCGATTTTCCCCTGCCCGAGGGGATTGCGCTCAGCGTGGAGAAACAGACCCATCTTATCGTCAGCGGCGCGGACAAGCAGCAGGTGGGCCAGGTGGCGGCGAAAATTCGCGCGTTGCGCCCCCCGGATCCCTACAAGAACAAGGGCATTCGTTACACGGGCGAGCGCTTGAAGAAGAAGGTGGGTAAGGCCGCCGCGGCGGCGGGTGGTGCAGGCAAGGCGGGGTAGTCTGAAGCTGAGGAACGCGGAGAGCTCCTGATGTTACAGATGGTTTCCAAAGACGCGGCACGCCGGCGGGTTCACGTGCGAATCCGCGCGCGGGTGAGCGGGCGCGCCCAGGCGCCGCGCCTGAATGTTTTCCGATCGCTCAATCACATTTACGCCCAGGTGGTCGACGACACGCGCGGCCACACCCTGGTGACGGCGTCCACGCGCGACAAGGAAGTTCGCAAAACGTTAAAGAGCGGCGGCAACATCGCCGCGGCGAAATTCGTGGGAAAGGTTTTGGCCCAACGGGCCATCGCCGCGGGCATTTCCTCGGTGGTGTTCGACCGCGGGGGCTATGCCTATCACGGGCGCGTCAAGGCCCTGGCCGACGCCGCTCGCGAGGCGGGTCTGAAATTCTAGGGGAAATGGCGGGAGGAAGATTTGGCCAATCGGATTGACCCGAACACACTGCAACTCAAAGACCAGGTGATCTCGATTAACCGGGTCACCAAAGTGGTCAAAGGCGGCAAGAACCTGAGTTTTTCGGCGCTCGTCGTGGTGGGTGATGGCGCCGGAATTGTCGGCTATGGCTCCGGCAAGGCGCGCGAAGTCCCCATGGCGATTCGCAAAGGAATCGAATGCGCGAAGAAATCGCTGGTGAAAGTCAACGTCCTGCAGGGTTCGATTCCCCACACCGTGTTGGGTCACTACGGGGCAGGCAGGGTTTTGCTGAAGCCCGCACCGCCTGGAACCGGTGTGATCGCCGGGGGCGCGGTCCGCGCCGTGGTGGAAGCGGCGGGAATCCAGAACGTTTTAACGAAATCCCTGGGAACCACCAATCCCCATAACGTGGTGAAGGCGACGATGGATGCACTGCTCAAGTTGCGCGACCTCCAGGAAGTGGCCGAAATGCGGGGGAAGACGCCGGAAGAAATCTAGCGAGGTTGAGGAACTGTGGCGGATAAGACGCACAAAACGATTCGCATTAAGTGGGTGCGCAGTGGTATTGGCTTCACCTACCATCAGAAGACCATCGTGCGCAGCCTGGGGTTGAGAAAGTTGAACCAGATTGTGGTGCGTCCGGATACCCCCCAGATTCGGGGGATCGTGGCCGCCGTTCCCCACCTGCTGGCGATTGTTCCCGAAACTCCCGCGCCCGCCTGGGCTTCGCTGCCGGAATACACCGTGTACCCGCCGGAAGTCAAGGCTGCTCCCCCGGCCGAGCCCGCTGCGGAAGCTGCCGGGGCGGAGGTGGCGAGTGAGGCAGTTGCGGCAGAAGCATCGGCTGAAGAGGGAAAGCCGCAACCCGCTAGGCCCGCGAAGCCGGCGAAGGCCGCCAAAGAAAAGGTGGATAAAGGTCCAACCAAGGGCGCACCCAGGAAGGCTAAGCCCACTCAGGCGGCAGAAGCCAAACCCAAAGCGGCGGGGAAGAAAGCGGCTCCGAAGAAGGAAAGCAAGACCCGCAAAGCGGGCAAGAAATAGGCAGAAGGCATATGGCGACACACATCGGAACACTCCGACCTCCCGTAGGAGCCCACCGGCGCTCCAAGCGCATCGGGCAGGGAATCGGATCAGGGCACGGCAAGACGGCGACGCGTGGCTCCAAGGGGCAACGGTCCCGTACAGGCATGCGGATGCGGCCGGGATTTGAGGGCGGCCAGATGCCCCTCCACCGCCGGCTGCCCAAGCGGGGCTTCACGAACATCTTCCGCAAACACTACGCTGTGGTAAACCTGCGTGATCTTGCGGAATTCAAACCCGCCGAGATCATCACGCCGGAAGTTCTTGTGGCGCGGGGCCTGGTCAAGCAACTGGGCGACGGCCTGAAAGTTCTCGGCGGCGGCGAACTGAAATCGCCCCTGCAGATTTCCGCACACATCTTCTCCCAGTCCGCCCGCGAAAAGATCCAGAAAGCTGGCGGAAAGGCTGAGGTCCTTTCGTAATGCTCGAGTCTCTGAAAAGCATCACCGAGATTCCGGATCTACGAAAACGCATCCTGTTTACGCTGCTGATGCTCGCCGTGTACCGCCTGGGGGCGTTCATCCCCACGCCCGGCATCAATACCGAAGTATTTGAGCAGGCGTTCGGACAGTTGGCGGGTTCGCTGTTCGGGCTACTATCGATGTTCTCCGGCGGCAGCCTGCGGCGCATGTCGGTCTTCGCGCTGGGGATCATGCCTTACATTACGGCCTCGATCATTCTCCAGTTGCTCACGGTGGTCTCGCCGCATCTCGAGAAACTCAAGAAAGAAGGCGATCTGGGCCGCCGCAAGATTACTGAATACACGCGCTGGATGACGGTGGGCCTGAGCGCCTTCCAAGCTTTCGGTATCGCCATCGCGCTCCAGAAGCAGACGGCGGCGGGTACCCCCCTGGTCGCCCATAGCGGGCCGGGTTTTGTTTTTACCACCGTGCTCACCCTGACCAGCGGGTCCATGTTCATCATGTGGCTCGGCGAGCAGATCACCTCGCGGGGCATCGGCAACGGGATGTCGCTATTGATCTTCGCGGGCATCGTGGTGGGCTTGCCGCGGGCCGCGGCGGACCTTTATGAGAAGGTTTTCGTTACGCGCATTTGGAGCTTTCCCGTTCTTCTGCTTTTGCTCGTGTTCATGCTGGTGATTGTTGCCTTCATTGTTACTGTGGAACGCGGAGAGCGGCGCATTCCCATCCAATATGCCAAACGCGTGGTGGGGCGGAGAATCATGGGGGGCGTCTCAACCCATCTACCGCTGAAGGTGAACAGTGGCGGCGTGATGCCCATTATTTTCGCCGTTTCGATTCTGACTTTTCCGCAGACCCTCGGCCTGTTTCGTCTGGATCAAAGCAGCTTTATCATCTTCCGGTATCTCGGCGCTGGCCTCGCCGGGTTTTCCAAGTTGTTCGCTTACGGGGAGCCCGCTTACACCCTGGCTTACGTCGTCATGATCATCTTCTTTGCCCACTTCTACCTTTCGATTGTCTATAACCCTGACGAGGTGGCCGATAACGTCCGTAAGCAGGGTGGGTTCATGCCGGGGATTCGGCCGGGTAAGCGTACGGCTGACCACCTTGACGATGTCTTAACGAAGATTACCTGGGTGGGCGGCCTTTACCTCGCCCTGGTCGCCTTGATACCTGAAATCATGTTGGCAGGGCTGCGCGTGAACCACCTGCCCGTCTGGCTGGGAGGGGGTTGGTTCGACGCCCATTTTCCCACTTGGCTTTTGCACGGGTTGAACGTCAACTTCTATTTCGGTGGCACCTCGCTCCTGATCGTGGTGGGCGTGGCGATGGACACCGTGCAGCAAGTTGAAGCGCAGCTTATCATGCGCCATTACGAAGGCTTCTTGAAGAAGGGACGAATCCGGGGACGGCGAACTGCCTGATCAGGCGTTCGGAGGGATGGCATGCGAGCCCACGCTTTGATTTTCCTGGGAGCTCCGGGTGCAGGGAAGGGAACGCAGGCCCGCGAAGTCGCCAGGCACTTTGCGATTCCGCAAGTTTCCACCGGTGATATCCTGCGCGAGGCCGTAAAGAAGCAGACGCCGCTCGGTCTGGCGGCCAAGGCCAAGATGGAAGCTGGTGGGCTGGTTCCGGACGAAGTGGTCTGCGGGATCGTGGAAGAACGCATCGGCGAACCCGATTGCCAGAAGGGTTTCATCCTGGACGGTTTTCCGCGCACCATCGCGCAGGCGCAGTTTGTGGAACGGATGCTCCAGGCGAAGGGACGCGGGCGGCCGCAGGTGCTGGACATTGAGGTGGACGAAGACCTGCTGCTGAAGCGTTTGACGGGGCGGCGCACCTGTTCGGTGTGCGGAGAGATTTACAACGTTCACTTCAATCCCCCCAAAGCGGAAGGGGTTTGTGACAAGGACGGCGGGAAACTGTTGTACCGGGCGGACGATAACGAGCAAACCATCCGGCAGCGGCTGGAGGCCTATCACAAGCAGACCAGCCCTCTCATTGAGTTTTATCGTGCGCAAGGCGTATTGCACGAGGTCGAGGGCAACAAGGACCCGGAGGCAATTGCCAAGGGACTACTGGAGTTTTTGTCGCAGGCATGATTATCTGTAAATCGCCGCTCGAAATCGAAAAGCTGCGGAGCAGCGGCAGGATGGTCCGCCAGCTCCTGGGAGAGATTGGCGAGCAGGTTCAACCGGGAGTTACGACGCTCGATCTTGAGAAGTTCGTGGTGAAGCGGCTGAAGGAACTGGGCGCCCGGCCGGCCTTCAAGGGTTACCGCGGTTATCCTTGCTGCCTGTGCGCGTCGATAAACGACGAGGTCATCCACGGCATCCCCTCCGAGCGCCGGAGGCTCAAGGAAGGCGACATCCTTAGCCTGGACATGGGCGTGGTGCTCGATGGTTACGTCGGTGATTCCGCCCTGACTGTGCCCGTGGGCGCCATTGACGAATCCGCCCAGCGCTTGCTGAAGGTGACCGAAGAGGCCCTGGAACTGGCGATTGGCAAGGTGCGGCTGGGCAACCGCCTGGGTGATATTTCGGCGAGTATACAAGAGCATGCCGAGAAAAACGGGTTCTCGGTAGTGAGGGAGTTTGTGGGGCACGGCATCGGCAAAGCGCTGCACGAGGAACCGCAGATTCCCAACTTCGGCCAGGCGGGCCACGGACCGTTGCTGAAAGAGGGCATGGTCTTCGCCCTCGAGCCCATGGTGAACGCCGGTGGGGCTGCAGTGCGGGTCCTGGACGATAACTGGACGGCGGTCACGGTGGACGGTGGGTTGTCCGCTCACTTCGAACATATGGTGGCGGTCACCCGGAATGGACCGGATGTCCTGACGCGTTTATAGTAGTGTTGTTCGCGATGCGGTCTGTAAGAGGGGCGCGTCGCCAGGATCGAGGCCTCATAGAAGTATGGCAAAGGAAGATGCAATCGAAGTTACGGCTACGGTGCTGGAATCGTTGCCCAATGCGATGTTTCGAGTGGCATTAGAGAACAAACATCAGGTCCTGGCCCACATTTCCGGAAAGATGCGGAAGAACTTCATCCGCATTCTTCCGGGCGACAAGGTTGCGGTGGAGCTTTCTCCTTACGACCTGACACGGGGGCGGATCGTCTTCCGGTACAAGTAGGCACGGAATCGGAACCGGGAAGTTCTGAGAGCGCAAGGTCGGAGCGGCCCTGGCACGGTGCGGCTGGTTCCCGGGTGGGGACTGTTGCCCCCTGGAGTGAGAGGAAACCCCATGAAGGTGCGTTCGTCAGTCCGAAAGATTTGCTCCAAGTGCAAGATTGTTCGGCGCCGGGGGATCGTGCGCGTGATATGCGAGAATCCCAAGCATAAGCAACGGCAGGGATGAGGGTCTTTTTCGCCGGTGCCCCGAGCGTGGAACACAACCGATGCGGCGCCGGGGGTTCGTGAGATGGGAGGGTTGAAATGGCAAGAATTGCGGGTGTGGATCTGCCACCCAAGAAGCGCGCAGAAATCGGCCTGACTTACATTTACGGGATCGGTCGCGCCCGGTCACTTTCCATTCTCATGCGGTCGGGCATCAATCCCGACAAGAAGGTGAAGGACCTGACCGAAGAGGAAGTCACGAAGATCCGTCAGATCCTCGAAGAAGAGGGAGCGGTGGAAGGTGACCTGCGCAAAGAGACCGCGATGAATGTGCGGCGGCTGATTGAAATCGGGTCCTATCGTGGCATGCGGCATCGGCGCAGCCTTCCCGTGCGCGGCCAACGCACCCACACCAACGCGCGTACCCGGAAGGGACCGCGCAAGGGCACGGTTGCCAACAAGAAGCGCTCCCTGGCGAAGACGTAGCCGGGATTATTACAGCCCCATAAGCAGAAAGAGGATTCATGGCGAAAGCGGCGGGAAAAGCAGGCAAGAAGAAGGTCTTTAAGAAGAAAGAAAAGCGCATCGTCCCCACCGGGGTCGTGCATGTCCAGGCGACGTTCAACAACACGCACGTCAGCGTGACGGATTCCGACGGCCGCGTGGTGTGCTGGTCGAGCGCCGGTTCGCTGGGGTTTAAGGGCTCGCGCAAGGGCACGCCTTTTGCCGCCCAGCAGGCGGCTATGCGGGTGGCGAATGCGGCCCGCGACCACGGCATGCGCAGTGTGGAAGTACGCGTGAAAGGGCCGGGCGCTGGGCGCGAGTCGGCCATCCGAGCCTTGGCCACGGCGGGGCTGGAAGTGCGCAACATCAAAGATGTGACGCCGATTCCGCATAACGGCTGCCGCCCGCCCAAGCGCAGGAGAGTTTAGGGCGAAATCCGCATTCCGAATTTCGTTCCTGAGGAGGTTGGTTTGGCACGATATCGTGAAGCAGTTTGTCGGCTGTGTCGGCGCGAAGGGATCAAGCTGTTCCTGAAGGGGCAGCGATGCTTGACAGGCAAGTGCGAGATCGAGAAGCGCAACTTCGCTCCCGGGCAACATGGTAAATCCCGGCGGCCCAAGCTCAGCGGGTACGGACTACAACTTCGAGAAAAGCAGAAACTGCGCCGCCTTTACGGAATCCTCGAAGACCAATTCCGCAGCTACTTCGAGAAGGCCGCGCGGATGAAGGGTGTCACCGGCGAAAATCTGCTGTTGATGCTCGAGTCCCGGCTCGACAACACCGTCTACCGACTGGGCTTGGCGTCTTCACGCGCCGCGGCGCGGCAGTTGGTCCGTCACGGGCACATTCAGGTGTCGGGCCGCAAGGTCAATATCCCCTCGTTTGCCGTCGTCCCTGGGCAGGAAATCGCGCTGCGCGAGAAGAGCCGGAACCTGGCGGCGGTACAGCGCGCGCTGGACCTTTCCGGGGGCCGGAGTGTTCCGGCCTGGCTGCAATTGAACCGCGAGGGGCTGAAAGCGAGAGTCATTTCGCTGCCCAAACGCGAGGATGTGAATTTCCCGATTCAAGAACAGATGGTCGTCGAACTGTACTCGAAGTAGTCTGGGTCGGTGTGCAGGAAAGGCGGGCCCGTCAAGGCGGGCTCCAAGGGAGGTTTGAACGCCATGCTATGGAAAGGTTTCCAGAAACCGAAACGCCTGGTCGCGAATACGGATTCGTTGACGGACAAGTACGCGCAATTCTCTGCCCAGCCCTTTGAGCGTGGTTTCGGGACGACGATCGGCAACGCCTTGCGCCGTGTGCTGCTTTCCTCCATTGAGGGGGCGGCGATTACCGCCGTGCGGATTGAAGGCGTCATGCACGAATTCTCGTCCATCCCCGGAGTGGTCGAAGACGCCACCGACATCATCCTGAATTTGAAGCAGATTCCGCTGAAGATGAATGCGGAGGGGCCGAAGACGCTTTACCTGAACATCGACAAGCCGGGAGAAGTAACCTCGCGTATGATCCAGGAAGACGCGGATATCGAGGTTCTCGATAAAGATGTCTTCCTCGCCACCGTCAGCGAAGGCGGCGCCCTGCGCATCGAAATGCGGGTGAAAATCGGTCGCGGCTACGTGTCGGCGGAAAAGAACTTTGACGAAGATCTGCCCATCGGCTACATCCCTGTCGATTCGGTTCACTCACCGCTGCGCAAAGTTAACTACACCGTGGAAGCTGCACGCCTGGGCCAGATGACGGACTATGATAAGTTGACCCTGGACGTGTGGACCAACGGAGCGGTAACACCGCAGGATGCTGTGGGCCTGGGAGCCAAGCTTCTTAAAGACCACATGAACATCTTCATTAACTTCGAGGAGGAGGCGGAGGTCCACGAGGTTCCGCAAGAGCGGCCGGCGGCCGTGTACAACGAGAACCTGGATCGTTCGGTGGAAGAACTGGAGCTCTCCGTTCGCTCTTACAACTGCCTGAAGAACGCCAACATCACGACCATCCGTGAGCTGGTTCAAAAGAGCGAACAGGAAATGCTGAAGACGAAGAATTTTGGACGGAAATCGCTGAATGAGATCAAAGAGATCCTCACCGCGATGGGGTTGGGTCTGGGCATGAAGTTCGATGAGAAAGGCAACGCGGTGGCGACGGTTCAGGAGCCGCCTCAGCAACAAGTTTAGGGATAGGTAATCGATCATGCGACATCGGAATTACGGAAAGAAGCTGAGCCGGAAAACGGAGCACCGGCGGGCGCTGCTGCGGAACCTGGTGACCTCCCTGATTCTGCGGGAGCGCATCGAAACAACCGTTGCCAAGGCCAAGGCCGCGCGCCCGCTGGCGGAATGGATGATCACGTTGGCGAAACGCGGCGACCTGCCGGCCCGGCGACGGGCGGCAAGTTACTTGCTCGATCCCGGCGCGGTGAAGTTCCTTTTTGAGGAGCTGTCCAAGCGTTATGCCTCGCGGGAGGGCGGATACACGCGGCTGGTCCACGCCGGCTGGCGGCGGGGCGATGGCGCGGACCTGGCGGTGCTGGAACTCGTGGGCACCGAGGCCCTCCAGCGGCTGGCTGAGAAGCGCGCCAAGAAAGCCGAAGCACGTCGCAAGGCCGCGGAAGAAGCCAAAGCCCAAGAGAAGGCGCCACCTCCCGCTGAAGAAGACGACGAAAAGAAGTAAGCGCTCCACCGGCGCAAGAGATTCTGCTCCTCTGAGTTTGTGAATCCCGACTCGAAGGGTTACCCTTCGAGCCGGGATTTTCTTTTTGTGAGGAATCCGATGGCAGGGGGTAGTACACCACGCGCCGGGTCGGAGATGCCCGCCAAACCCGGCCCTCGCTTGCCGCGAAACGTCTGGACGATCGCCTGGGTGGCTTTCTTCAACGACACCGCCACGGAGCTCGGCTACTGGCTGCTGCCGCAGTTCCTGGTTACCGTGCTGGGCGCGCCGCCGATGGCTTTTGGCCTGATCGAGGGCGCGGCGGAAACGGTCTCGAGCTTCGGCCGCCTGCTCTCGGGCTGGCTTTCGGACCGCCTGCGCCGTCGCAAGCCGCTGGCTGCGGTGGGGTACACACTGGCTAACCTGGTGAAACCCCTCCTGGCGATGGCGCAATCGTGGGGACAGGTTTTCTGGATTCGCTTCGGGGATCGGGCCGCCAAAGGATTCCGCGCGGCGCCGCGCGACGCACTGATGGCGGATTCGGTTGACCCCGCCCAGCGCGGGGCGGCCTTCGGTCTGCGGCAGGCGATGGACACCGCCGGCGCCATCCTGGGACCGCTCAGTGCGATTGTCCTGTTACCTTTGTTTGCAGGGAAGGTGCGAAACGTCTTCTGGGTGGCCGCGATCCCCGGCCTGGCCAGTGTCTTGCTGGCATGGTTTGCGGTGAAAGAAGTGCGCCCGCCGGCGCAACCCCCGGCCATCTCCAAGAGCTCAGCCAGGCGTCCGAACGCAATTTCGGGTCGCAAGTTGCGCCTGATTCTAGCCGCCGTAGGGTTGTTTTCTCTCGGCAATTCTTCCGATCTGTTTCTCGTCCTCCGAGCGCAAAACCTGGGCATGAGCGCGTGGACGGCGCCCGCTTTGGGACTGCTTTTCAACGTGATCTACACTTTGCTGAGCTGGCCGGCGGGGAAACTCTCCGACCGCGTTCCGCGGCGGCTGTTGATCGCAGCGGGGTACTTGGTCTATGCGGGTGTGTATGCAGGCTTCGCAATCCTCGCCACTCCGCAACTGGTTTGGTTTCTCTTTGCGGTTTATGGGAGCTACTACGCCCTGACCGAGGGACTGATCAAGGCCTGGGTCGCTGACCTTGTGCCGAGCGAATCCCGGGCTTCCGCCTTCGGTATCCTGAATTGGGTGGTGGGAGTTGCCGCGCTTCCCGCGAGCCTGCTCGCCGGCTGGTTTTGGCAGCACTACTCGCCGGCGGCGCCTTTTGCTTTTTCGAGCCTTCTGGCATTTGTCGCCGCTCTTCTGTTGCTTATCGCCTGAGCGGTTCGGTACGCGGGAATTCGGCAAGGGGGGAGTGGGCGGTAAACTCGAATCAGCTCTCGCCCCCTGAGGGGAGACCGTGGTTTCGCCCTGCGGGACCGAGTGAGGGGGACGCTGGGCAGCCCAAGAAGAAGGTGCGACGCCTTCCTAGTCCAGCGAGTAGTTCGGCGCTTCCTTCGTAATAATGACGTCGTGGACGTGGCTTTCGCGCAAGCCGGCCGAGGTGATGCGCACGAAACGGCCCTGCTGTTGCAGTTCTTCTATGTTCGCGCAGCCGCAATAGCCCATGCCGGAGCGCAAGCCACCCACCAGTTGTGCGACGAGGTCAGCCAGTAGCCCCTTGTACGGCACGCGGCCTTCAATGCCTTCCGGGACCAGTTTGGAGATCTCCCCGCGCGCCACTTCGCGTTCCTGCGCATAGCGGTCCCCGGATCCAGCGGTCATGGCGGCGATGGATCCCATGCCGCGATAAGACTTGAAGCTGCGGCCTTGGTAGAAAATCGTCTCGCCCGGGCTCTCTTCGGTCCCGGCGAAAAGGCTGCCGAGCATCACGGAGCTGGCGCCGGCGGCAATGGCCTTGGGGATATCGCCGGAATACTTGATGCCGCCATCGGCAATGAGTGGGATGCCTGCCTGGCGGGCGGCGCGAGCGCATTCGGCGATGGCGGTGACTTGCGGCATACCGGCGCCCGTCACCACGCGGGTGGTGCAGATGGAACCCGGTCCAATCCCCACCTTGATGCCGTCCACACCCAGTTGAATCAGGTCGCACGCGCCGTTAAAGGTGGCTACGTTGCCGGCGATCAGCTCCACCTCAGGGAATTTGTTCTTCAAGTTCTGAATTGCATCGAGGACCCGGGTGGAATGCCCATGCGCGGTATCGACCACCAGCACATCCACCTTGGCCTTCACCAACTCCGCCGCGCGCTCCAGGCAATCGCCCGTGGCGCCCAGGGCTGCACCCACGCGCAAGCGGCCCTGCGCATCCTTGCAAGCATTCGGGTACTTGATTTTCTTCTGAATATCCTTTACGGTAATAAGCCCGCGGAGATTGAAGGCCTCATCGACAACCAGGAGCTTTTCCACGCGATGCCGGTGCAGCATCTTTTTGGCTTCCTCGAGCTTCGTCCCGACCGGCACGGTGACCAGGTTCTCCTTGGTCATCACCTGTTCGACGGGCAGGTCGAGGCGGTCTTCGAAGCGCAGGTCGCGGTTGGTCAGGATGCCGACCAGTCGGCCATCCTGTGTGACCGGCACGCCGGAAATCTTGTACTTCTTCATGATGTCGAGCGCATCGGAGATCAGGTTCTGCGGGCCAACCGTGACGGGATCAACAATCATGCCGCTTTCCGAGCGCTTCACTTTGTCAACTTCCAGCGCCTGGTGCCCGATCGACATGCTCCGGTGAACAATCCCGATGCCGCCTTGCTGCGCCAGTGCAATCGCCAGGCGTGACTCCGTGACCGTATCCATGGCTGCGCTGATGATGGGGATGTTCAGGCTGATATGGCGTGTAAGCTTGGTGCGGGTGTCAACCTGGATTGGCAGAATCGAGGACTTGGCAGGAATCAACAAAACATCGTCGAAGGTAAGTCCCTCCGGGATCGCGCCATCCAACATAACTCCCCTCTTCTCGCACCGCTGTGCGCTAGATAATAGATCATTCTAATTCCCGCTTCCTCCGAGCGTCAAGGTAACTCTGGTGGGGGCGAATCATTGTGGCATCGCGGCATTGCGGCCACATTGCGGCAAAATTGACACCTTCGGGGTGGTGTGCTACGTTGGAGTTTTGGGCCTGTGCCGCAGTGTCTCACTATAGCCCATGCGTCGCGGATGTGTTGGGCTTGCCCATATGACCAAACCTGACCGATTCTTTTTCGACCGCTTCGGACTTGCGGAGTCAAACCTCTCGCAGTATCTGGAGACCGCACTCGCGGCGGGCGGCGATTACGCAGACCTCTACTTCGAGCACACTAGTTCGTCCTCGCTGCTCGTGGATGAGTCGCTGGTGAAGACCGCGACCGAGGGAATCTCCATGGGCTGCGGCGTACGCGTGGTGGCGGGGGAGCAGACCGGCTATGCGTACACCGACGACCTGGCCCCCGAGAAGATTCTGAAGGCCGCGAGAATTGCGGCCCGTATCGCCAGCGGGCCGGCGCGCGTTTCGACGGTCGGCTTGAGCACACTCCAGACGGGGCACGACTTCTACCCTGTGGTGTTGCCTTCGACGGATCGCGACTTGGCCGACAAGCTTCGACTGGTCGAGCGCGCGGACGTTGCAGCGCGCGCTTACGATCCGCGCATCAAGCAAGTGCGCGTGACCTACGGCGACCAGATCCGCCACGTGATGATCGCAGGCTCGGACGGCCGCATCGTCAAGGATCTCCAACCGCTGGTGCGGCTGAACATCTTCACGATCGCGCAGGAAGGAAGCAATCTGCAGTCCGGCTCGAGCGGGGGCGGCGGCCGTGTGGGGTTGGAATTCTTTGCGGACGAACGCGCCCCGGAACACTTCGCCCAAGAAGCGGCGCGGCAGGCGATCGTGCAATTGGATGCGCGCCATGCGCCGGCGGGCGAGATGGAAGTGGTGCTGGGACCGGGGTGGCCGGGCATCCTTCTGCACGAAGCCATCGGGCACGGGCTGGAAGCGGACTTCAACCGTAAGGGCATCTCCGCTTTTAGCGGCCGGCTCGGCCAGCGGGTGGCTTCTGAAATCTGCACCGTGGTGGACGACGGCACCATTCCCGCGCGGCGCGGTTCGCTGAATGTGGATGATGAAGGTGAGCCGACACAAAAGACGGTGCTGATCGAGAAGGGCATGTTGCGCGCTTATCTGCAGGACAAGCTGAGCGCGGGCATTTTGAAGACGACGCGCACGGGCAATGGGCGCCGCGAAAGCTATGAGCACATTCCCATGCCCAGGATGACCAACACGTACATGCTGGCGGGCACGGACACTCCCGAAGACGTCATCCGCTCCGTGCGGCGCGGGCTGTACGCGGTTAACTTCGGCGGCGGACAGGTGGACATCACCAACGGCAAGTTCGTGTTTTCGGCTTCGGAAGCGTACCTGATCGAGGACGGGCAGGTGACGGCGCCGGTGAAAGGCGCCACGCTGATCGGCGACGGCCCGACGGTGCTGACCCGCGTGACCGCCGTGGGGAACGATTTGAAGCTCGACCCGGGAATCGGCACGTGCGGGAAGGACGGACAGAGCGTGCCGGTGGGGGTGGGCATTCCCACCCTCAAGGTCAGCCAATTGACGGTGGGCGGCACGGCGCCCCGCAGCACGCTCTCTTTCACGTAAAGGTCGAAACGGTCGGGCCCGGGATTCCTAATACCCAGCGGCCCTGGATTGCACATGGCGGAAGAACAACTGGAAAGCTTCGCAGTGGATCTGGTGAGCCGTGCCATGCGGGGCGGAGCGACGGCGGCTGACGCTACCGTGCACGAGGCCGATGATTTCTCAACCGCCTTGCGGCTGGGCAACATCGAGAGTCTGAAGGAGGCGGCGTCAAAGGTACTGGGTTTGCGTGTTTTCCTCGGCGCGCGCAACGCCACGTCCTTCTCGAGCGATTTTTCCCCTGCCTCACTGGAGAGGCTGGTGGGGCGTGCGATCGCGATGGCGCACGTCACTTCGGAGGACCCGGCCAGCGGTCTGCCGGAGGCCGCGCTGCTCGGGTGCCACGCAGGCGAGTTGGGCCTTTACTCGGAGGACGTCGGCGCGCTTCCCACCGAGACCCGCATTGACTTTGCGCGGCGTGCGGAGCAGGCGGCGCTCAGCGCCGACCCCCGCATCAAAAACTCCGAGGGTGCGTGGTTTGAAGCGAGCGTGGGGCGAAAGGCTTATGCAAACTCGCTGGGGTTTGCGGGAAGTTATCGGTCATCGTATTGTGCTGTCTCCGTCGCCCCCGTGGCTGAGGATGGCGGAATGCAGCGGGATTACTGGTACTCAGTCGCGCGCCGCGCCGACATGCTGGAAAACCCCGAGGCCGTCGGGCGCAAGGCCGCGGAGCGGACCTTGCGTAAGCTCGGGGCGCGCAAGATGGCCACCTGCCAGGTCCCGGTGATTTTCGATCCGGAAACCGCGCGTTCGTTGGTCAGTCACATTTTCGAGGCGGTGCGCGGGGATGCAATCTATCGCAGCGCCTCGTTTCTGACCGGCAAGCTGAATCAGCAGATCGCCCAAGACCGGGTGACCATTTTCGACGACGGGCTGCGAACGGGTGGGTTCGGCACGCGGCCCTTCGACGACGAGGGGATACCTGCCTCGGTCACTCCCGTGATTGAAAACGGCGTGCTTACGAATTACCTCTTAAACTGCTACACGGCGCGCAAGCTGAATCTACGGACGACCGGCAACGCGGCGCGGGGAGTTTCCGGACCGCCGCATGTGGGACCGAAGAATTTCTATCTGGCCCCCGGCACGCAGAGTCCCGAGGAGATCCGGAAGTCGGTCAAGGCCGGCTTCTATGTAACCGACCTGATCGGCTTCGGCGTTAATATTGTGACCGGTGATTATTCCCGCGGCGCCGCGGGGATGTGGATTGAAAACGGTGAGTTCGCCTTCCCCGTCGAAGAGGTCACCATTGCGGGGAACCTGGCGGAAATGCTCGACCACATTGAGATGGTGGGCTCCGACTTGGAGTTTCGCAGCGCCATGGCGGCGCCCACCTTGCTGGTTTCCGGCCTGACCGTGGCCGGAACCTGATTGACCATTATGTCTCGCAACCACCGTGGTGTTTCGTTTCTGATCATCATGCTATGTGTGGGCGTGCTCCTGGCGGGAGTCGTTGCTGCCCTTCTGCTGGTACAACGCCCACCCTCATCCGGGACAGCTTCCGCGGTCTCTGCAGGGCAAGTGCCCAGCTTAGAGCAGAAAGCCTACTTTGGGTCTCTGGAGTTCAGCGATCTGCATATGAGTGCGGCGGAGAACTTCTTGGGCAATACGGTGACCTACCTGGATGGGCGCGTGAGAAACCAGGGGACAAGGACCTTACGGCGCCTTGACGTGGAGTTGAACTTCGTCGACACGCTCAAGCAGGTTGTGCTGCGCGAGACGGCCCACCCGCTTACGGATCACGTTGCCCCCTTGAAGCCGGGCGAGGCGCGCGCCTTTCGGGTCACATTTGAGCACATGCCGGTGGATTGGAACCATGCTCCGCCGACCGTCACGCCTGTGTACGCGGAATTCTGACTCGCAGAAGTTGCTGCGGCAGGTGAGAGCTCCGGGTTTTGAGATCAGACGTTCAGGGGATGGTCAGCGGCCCAGCTCCAGGCGGCGGCAAAGAGGTTCGGGAAGGCCAGCTTGCTTCATTTTGGCCTGTGTTTTGGCCAAGTCATATGTTAATCGGTAATACTCAACTTGTGGCTTGTCCATATCGAGAATGGCAAAGGCGGCGCGCCCGTCTCCATCACGGGGCTGGCCGACCGAGCCGGGATTAATGAGGTAGCGCGCGGTGTTCTCGAGAGGTAGAGTCAGGGTCAGCCCATCCGGTTTAGAGGGGAAGCGGACGGATTGAAAACGGCCTGTGGGGGTGAGCATAAAGCCACCTTGATAATGGGTGTGGCCGTAGCAAACGATTTGAGTCCCAGGGCCGCGGAGCAGAGGCAACGCTTGGCCGGGGCCGAGGATGTACTCGTCTTCATCAACGGGTGAACCGTGCACGAGTACGAAGCCTTCCATGGTTTTGGGACCGGTGGGAAGCGAGCGAAGGTACTCGATATGCTCGGGCGTAAGGGCCTGGCGGGTCCATTCGGTGGCAAGACGCGCGAAAGGATTGAATTCGGCTGCGTCGTCGAGTCCGCAGCACGCCTTGTCGTGATTGCCGCGGATGATGACTTGGGTAAGCCCCCGGACCTTCTCAATTACTTCATTCGGATTCGGACCATACCCCACTAGGTCACCCAGGCAAACCGCTTGATCGTGTTTTCCCTGGGCGAATTCGAGACAGACGTCGAGTGCCTCGATATTGGAATGGACATCACTGAGAAGCAGATACCTCAAGGCAACCCCTGGCGAGCCACATTATAGTCGAGATCAGGGGGAAGGGACACAGAATCAACCCACCCGGAAAAATGGAAGAGGAGCTTTCCGGAAACTCGAAAAGCACGCGCGATGAATTTTGACCCATTCGCCGGAATCCGATAAAATCACAGGTCTCAGGCGGTGCTGGGTGGGCCGCTCGAGTGGAAAACATGTTGCGTTATGAGACAGCAGGTGAGTCGCACGGCCAAGGGTTGGTCGGGATCCTTTCCGGACTGCCGGCGGGACTGTGTATCGATTTTGACTTCGTGAACCGTGACCTGAGACGCCGCCAGGGCGGCTACGGGCGTGGCGGGCGCATGAAGATCGAATCCGACACCGCGCAGTTCCTTTCTGGTGTGAGGCATGGCCAGACCATCGGCTCGCCGATCGCCATTTTGGTTGCGAACCAGGACTGGGAAAACTGGAAGGAGGCGATGGCGGTTGAAGACCACCCGGAATCGCGCGCCCGGTACAAACCGCTCTCGCCCCCTCGGCCGGGCCACGCGGACCTGGCCGGATGCCTGAAGTATAACTTTAGGGAAGCACGGTACGTTTTGGAGCGCGCCAGCGCTCGCGAGTCCACGGCGCGCGTGGCCGTGGGCGCTGTGGCCAGGCTGTTTCTAAGGAGCCTGGGGATGGAGGTGGCAAGCCACGTGGTGGCGTTGGGCCGCGTGGCACTCGGGGGTGAGCCGGTGCCATTCGAAAAGGTGCTGGCCCTGCAGGAGCGCGCGGACCTGGTCCTGGCGTGTGTGGACACGGCGGTTGAAATCCGCATGCAGGAAGAGGTGGACCGCGCCATTGAAAACCGTGACACGGTGGGCGGGACGTTCGAAGTGATCGCACGGGGCGTGCCCCCCGGCTTGGGGTCCTGCGCACAATGGGACGAGCGGCTCGACGGCCAGTTGGCACAGGCCGTGATGTCGATTCAGGCCGTGAAAGCTGTGGAAATCGGCAGCGGCATCGCGAACGCGACGGCCATGGGCTCGACCGTCCACGACGAGATCGGTTACGACCGCGAACATGCACGTTTTACGCGCAAGTCGAACCGTGCGGGCGGGCTGGAGGGCGGAATCACGAACGGCGAAGACATTGTCGTGCGAGGTTACCTAAAGCCGATTTCGTCTCTGCGCCGTCCGCTTGAATCCGTGGATTTCGAAAGCAAGGAGACTGTGAAGGCCGCCTACGAGCGCTCGGATGTGTGTGTGGTGCCGGCCGCGGGCGTCGTGGGCGAGGCGATGGTGGCGCTTACTTTGGCGCGCGCCTTTCTCGAGAAGTTCGGCGGTGACTCGATGGAAGAGACGCGCCGCAATCTCACCGGGTACCAGGAGCAGGTTCGTCGTTTCTGAGAATGCACCCTACGGCCTGGTTACGCCTGAAGGTGTCTTAGACTTCGAATTTCGAAATCTCAAAATGATTTATCCCATTGTCAAATATGGCCAGGAAGTTCTCGAAAGGCCGGCCAACCCCATCTGCGAGTTCAACAGCAATTTGGAGAAGCTGGTGGCCGATATGTTCGAGACCATGTACGCAGCGAACGGAGTTGGCTTGGCGGCGCCGCAGATTGGCCTTCCTTTGCGGCTGTGCGTGATTGATGTGAGCGTGGGCGAAGATTCGGACGCCAAGCTGGTCCTGGCCAATCCCGTGATCGTTACGGTGGAAGGGGAACAGGCGGAGGAAGAAGGCTGCTTAAGCCTGCCGGATTTTCGCGCCAAGACACCGCGTCCCGAGTGCGTGACGGTGCGGGCGCAGGACATCCACGGCCAGGAGTTCACCAAGACCGGCGAGGGCTTGCTGGCTCGCGCCCTCTGCCATGAGATAGACCACCTGGACGGTAGGTTGTTCATCCAGCATGTTGGCCGCCTCAAGCGTGAGTCCATCAAGCGGAAAGTGCGGCAAATGATGAAGGCCGGCGAGTGGTGAACCGGAGGCGCAGGGGCAGCATGACCCCAGGGCTTTCCGTTCGCCCCAGGCTTGAGGCGCAGCCCGGCGGCTGGGTATTGAACCTCCCCACAGATCGTCTCGATTCATGAAACTTCTTTTCTGCGGCACGCCCGAGTTTGCCGTACCCACCCTGGAAAGGCTCATCGCGGAGAAATTTGTTATCGATCTGGTGGTGACAAATCCCGATGAACCGAGCGGGCGCGGGTACGCACTGAAGGCGCCGCCGGTTAAGCAAGTGGCTTTGCGCGCCGGGCTGGAAGTATTCCAGCCCGCGGCGTTGAAAGAGCCCGCCACGGTGGCATTCCTCTCACGCTACCGGCCTGACGCCATCGTGGTCGTGGCCTACGGGCACCTCATCCCGAAATGGTTGATCGAGCTCCCGCGATGGGGATGCATCAACCTACACGCGTCGCTGCTGCCCAAGTATCGCGGGGCGGCGCCCATTCAGTGGTCACTGATTTGCGGCGAAGCCCTAACCGGCGTCACCACGATACGAATTGATGTGGGGTTGGATACCGGCGATATTTTGCTGAAGAGGGAAGTGGGAATACAGGACGATGACGACTCAGAAACGCTCGGCGCGCGGCTTAGCCAGCTTGGCGCGGATTTGATGATTGAAACTTTGCGGCGGCTGGAACAGGGCAACCTGGAGGCGCAGCCCCAGGATCACGCGCAGGCGACTCTCGCGCCCATTTTGAAAAAGGAAGATGGACGAATCGATTGGGACCTCCCGGCGCTGGAGATTTGGAATCGCATTCGCGGCCTGCGGCCCTGGCCGGGGGCTTACACGAGGTTTCGCGGCAAGAACCTGCACATCTGGGCTGCATCCCGCCCGGCCGCGGGCGAAACAATGCATCTCGATCCCGGGACGCTGGTCGCTGACCGTGGCAGACTCTGCGTATCTTGCGGCCAGGGAACGCTGCTGGAGGCGAAGGAAATTCAACTGGAGGGCCGCAAGCGCCTTGCGCCGCGCGATTTTCTCAATGGGGTGAAAATCTCGGCCGGCGAAAAAGTTGGATGACCAAGGAAAGCTGAATGCTGAGTTCTGAATGCTGAAGGGAAGGCCTGAGGAATAAGCATCGGTTTTACGATTTCATAATTCATAATTCAGAATTCAGAATTGGCTGTTTCCCATGCACGCTTCGCCTGCCCGCCAAATCGCCTACCAAATCCTGCTTCACATGGAATCGGGCCACGGCTTCGCTGTGGATCTGCTGCAAAGCCCGGAGGTTTCCGCCTTGAAGGAGGCCGACCGGCGGCTCGCCACCGAACTTGTGATGGGCGTATTGCGTTGGCGCGGCGAACTGGACTTTCAAATCGAGCGGCTTTCGGGAAAGGGCGTGAAAGGGTTTGATTCCGAAGTGCTGACGATTCTCCGCATGGGCGCTTACCAGATTCGGTTTCTGGAACGGGTTCCGAAGCGCGCGGTGGTGGATGATGCCGTCGAGCTGACGAAGGCGGCGCGCAAGCGTTCCGCGGCGGGCTTGGTCAACGCTGTACTGAGAAAGTGTGAGCCTCCCAGGGACCGCGTGCTGGGGCGCGACTTTGAACACCTTTCCGCCGAGAATCGGGAGAGCGTGCGGCGCGCCTTTCCGGCATGGTTGTTGAATCGGTGGGAAGGGATTACCACCAACACGTTCGAACCCGCCGAGGTGGGAGCGGTGCAACTGGCTTATGCCAGCCTTGCGACTCCTCGCACCACGCTGCGTGCGGTTGATGTTGGTGCGAACTTGCATGACGTTCGCCGGGAGTTGGAATCGGAGGGCGTCGCCACATCGTCCTGCCTGTACGCCGAGGCACACGGCCTGACGGTGGAATCCGGGCAAGTTCAAAACACCCGGGCGTACCGGGAAGGTCGCGTGGTGATTCAAGACGAGGCATCGCAACTGGTGGCAGATCTCGTGTCACCCGAGCCCGGGCAACGTGTTCTGGACCTCTGCGCCGCGCCGGGAATGAAGGCGGGGCAACTCGCGCAGATGTTGGGGTCCGGAATGCTGGTGGCCTGCGACCGCAGCGCCGCGCGCTTGCGCACCCTGGCTGAGCTTCTGCCGCAGTGGGTTCCGGCGGCGGTTCGCTTGTCGATGGTGCGACTGGACGCCGCGCGCGAGCTTCCTTTCGGAGCGAAGTTTGAGCGGATCTTGCTGGACGCGCCCTGTTCGGGTACGGGGACACTGGCGCGCAATCCGGAAATCAAATGGCGCCTCGGTCTGGAGGATATAACACGCCTGGCGGAGTTACAGGCCATGATGCTGCGGAATGCGCTCCCCGCCCTGGCGAACGGCGGCCGATTGGTTTATGCCACCTGCTCACTCGAACCGGAGGAAAACGAAGGGGTGGTGGAGAAGGTCCTGAGCGAAGAGCCCGCTTTTCGAGTCCTTACCACGCACGAACTCGCCCTAAAACATCCGCGCCTGATCCCCTTATTCGATTCGCGAGGATATTTCTGGACCCGCCCCGATGAACACCCGATGGACGGATTCAACGCCGCGGTGATTGTCCGGAAGGGAAGCGAATAGCCGCGAATCTGCCTGCTAACGCGGATTTCTCCCCAATGAGGGGAGGGGCGGGTCATTGCTTCGCGAGGTCGTTCTTCACCACCTGTCCGCCCTTCATCACGAATTGCAAGTGCTCGAGGACGGAGACATCCGAGGTGGGATCTCCCTCGACGGCGATCAAGTCGGCGAGCTTTCCGGGCTCGATAGCCCCCACACGGTCCGCCCAGCCAACCAGGTCCGCAGCGTTCACTGTGGCCGCTTGAATGGCCTGCATGGGAGTGATGCCGAACCTGACCATGGTGGAGAACTGTTTGGCGTTCCGCCCGTGCGGATAGACACCGGAATCGGTGCCGAAGGCGATTCTCACGCCGGCCTGGGCGGCTCGGCGAAAGCCTTCGCGCTGCTGCTGTCCGACCATGCGCTCCTTATTGAGCATCTCATCCGTGAAGCCATATTCTTTTCCCTCGCCCAGGATGAAGTCATCGTTGTAGATATCCGCGACCAGATAGGTTCCATGCTGCCTCATGGCCGCGATCCCGGCGTCGTCAATCAAGCTGCCGTGCTCGATGGAATCCACGCCGGCGTTCGTGGCGTCGAGGATGGCTTGGGTCCCGTGTGCGTGCGCGGCCACCTTGCGCCCCAGGCGATGAGCTTCGGAGATTAGCGCGGCCATCTCCGCCGGGCTATATTGCTCGGCCCCGGGGAGATCGCCCTTCGAGAACACGCCCCCGCTGGCGCAGAACTTGATGACGTCCGCGCCGTACTTCACGGTTTCGCGGACTTTTGCCATGACAGCGGGAACGCCGTCGGCAACGCCCTCCGCGTGATAGTTGAATTGGGGCGCCAGAAGATTCTCGTCGCAATGACCGCCGGTGATGCCGAGCGCCGGCCCGGAGACTAGCATGCGCGGTCCGGGAACATCGCCGGAATTGATGGCGTCGCGCAGCGCCACGTCGGAATAACCGGACGCGCCCACGTTGCGGACCGTGGTGAAGCCGGCTTCCAGCGTGATGCGCGCGTTCTTGGCGCCGGTCAGGGCTTCCCGGGGAATGGAAACACCGAGGGAAGGATAACCGGTCTCACGTGGATCTCCTGTCAGGTGCGTGTGGCAATCAATGAGCCCGGGCAGCAAAGTTGCGGATCCGAGATCGATGACCATGGCGCCGGATGGAACGGCGACTTCAGATGAAGGACCGACCCTTTGAATGCGGTCGCCGGAAATGAGCACGGTCTGGCCGCCGAGGACGCGGCCGGCGCGAACGTCCACGAGATGCGCGACTTTCAAGGCGATGACGGTGGGGCCCGATTTGGGTTCTTGAGAAAACGCCACTGTGGAAAGCAGGAAGAGTAGGAAGACAAGGCGTGAAATTCGAAGCATGGCTGCTCCCGAGGGGTTGATTTGCTCGAGCCGTTTGCGGCTGTATGAAGGGTGGAATTATGACACAAGCCAGCGTCGCGGGGAAGATTCCGGAAGGATTTTTCGCTCTCCGGGCATTTCACCACTGAGGGCACACAGAGCACGGAGCGCACACCCAGCACAGAGGGCGCGCCGCAGCCTCCGGTGGCAACCCAAGTTCTTGAGTTCATATTCCAAAAGATGTCTCGGGAACGACTCCTCCAAGGGAAGACCTGTGCGCGCCACAAAGAAACTCAACCCGCTGCCGAATTGCTCACCATGCCGAGCCATTTTCCTCCGGCCGGTAGACGAGAGCGGATCTCTGCACCTACGCGCGGCCGGCAGACCGGGGGCATGTGATAACATCGTGAGCAAAAGGTTGATGACGGAGGGTGCCGTGGAGCTACAAGGAAAACGGATTGCAGTCTTGGTGGCGGATCTTTATCAGGAGATGGAGGTTTGGTACCCGCTGCTACGTTTCCGGGAAGATGGGGCGGAGACCCTGGCCGTGGGTGCAGAAGCCGGGACGACCTATGCGAGCAAGAAAGGTTACCCGGTGGTCGCTGACCAGTCCATCGCCAAAGTCAGCGCCCGGGATTTTGACGCGGTGGTCATCCCCGGCGGCTGGGCGCCCGATACGCTGCGCCAGGACGAGCGGATGCTGAGCTTTGTGCGGGACATGGACAAAGCCGGGAAGATCGTCGCCGCCATCTGCCACGCCGGCTGGGTGTTGTGCTCGGCCGACATCCTGCGAGGGCGCAAGGCTACGTGTTTCCGGGCGATCAAGGATGACGTGATTCATGCCGGCGCGCGGTATGTGGATGAAGAGGTTGTGGTGGACGGCAACCTGATTACCTCGCGCGTGCCCACGGATTTGCCGGCGTTCTGCCGGGAAATCGTCAAGGCGCTCAAGACGCGTGCGGTGCCCCCATCTGCCGCACGGGCATGAGCTTTGGGTCGTTCAGCAGGCTGCTGAAAAAGGGTATCTGTATGCTGAGCGCAGCGAACGGACTTTGCAGAAACTCGACGCATAAGTCATTTAGATTCAGCATCGCTTGGCTGTCATTCTGAGCCCGCATTTTGGGCGAAGAACCCCCGTAGTTTACTCTGTTCGCTACCCCCCCGCGAACTGCCGGGGTCCTTCGCTTCGCTCAGGATGACAGCGAGGGGCATAGGTTCTCCTTGTCGAGTTTCTGCCCATCATGGGCAGCCGAAAGGCTGTCAATGCTCAGAATGACAGCGACGGGCTCAGAATGACACGGCCCAGAGGCTTTTCAGCAACCTGTTGGGGTAAGGTCTGAGGATTGGGTAATCGTGTGGCTGGAACATATGCATTCATGATCGGGAAGCGCGCAGGATGGCGCTTGACGCGGTGCGGATGGTTGACGGCGATGCTGCTTCTGGTCGCGATGGCCGTTCCCTCCGCTCGCGGGCAAGACAGTCCCCCTCCGGACCAGCCCCGGGACGAGCGCTGGAGCATCCATTTCCAGGCAACGAGTATCGGCGATGCCCACGATTCGTTCGCGGCGCTATATTCCGGGCCGGACAGCCTTGATTCACATAGCGAAGTCAAGGCTTCCCTCACCAGCACGTTCTTTTTGGGGATGAAAATCCGAAACGGGCTCGAAATCTACGTCGATCCCGAAATCTCGGGAGGCGAGGGCTTCAGCCAGGTCAATGGATTGGCGGGCTTCCCCAATGGTGAGATCACGCGGGTAACCAGCCCGACTCCGAAGCCGTATTTCGCCCGGGCGTTTGTGCGGCAGACGTGGGCGCTGGGCGACGCGGTGGAGCATTTGGAAGGTGACGCCAACCAGCTTGCGGGGAACCAGCCCGTATCTCGTCTGACCTTGACCCTTGGAAAGATGAGCGTCACGGATGTTTTCGACACCAACGCATACAGTCATGACCCGCGCGGGCAATTTATGAACTGGGCGCTGATGGACAACGGGGCTTTTGATTATCCCGCCGATACGCGCGGCTACACCTGGGGGGCAGCCCTGGGATTGAACCAAAGGCGCTGGGCGGTTCGGGTGGGGAGCTTCCTCGTCTCGACCTACGCTAACGGGCTGCCCTTGGACCGGCATTTCCGGACCAACAATGGCGAAGTGGGGGAAGTGGAGCTGCGCCCAAAGCTGTTTGGGCAGCACGGAAAGGTCAAATTCCTGGGCTATGTGAACCAGGCGAACATGGGGACGTACCGTTTGGCGCTTCAGGAGATGCCCGTGGACCCGGATGTGACGCTGACCCGGCGCCCGGGGACGGTGAAGTACGGGTTCGGGCTCAATGCGGAGCAGCCACTGACCCCGAACCTGGGCGCGTTCCTGCGATGGGGTTGGGATGACGGCAAAACCGAATCCTGGGAGTTCACGGAGATTGATCGCACCGGGCAGGCAGGCCTCGAATGGATGGGCAAGCGTTGGCGCCGGCCCAAGGACGCGGTGGGCGTGGCGGGCGTCATCAACGGCCTTTCCCAGGATCACCGCGAGTACTTGGCGGCAGGTGGGCACGGATTCATCATCGGCGATGGCCATCTCAACTATGCCTCCGAACGGCTCCTGGAGGCTTACTACGCCTGGAAGGCCGCCAAGTTTACGACTCTGACGCTCAACTACCAGTTCGCCGCGAATCCCGCATACAACCGCGACCGGGGCCCGGTCTCGATTTGGTCCATGCGGATTCACTTTGAGTTCTAAGCCCCAGGAGGGGAGGGGCAGAATGAGAATTGCCCGCATCGCAGTTTTTTGCGCGGGGAATGCGGTTTTTTCTTGACAAGGCAATTGACAACCTCGTATTAAGGGCTATTGAATGGGTCTGCGGCGTTTGAGTTTTGGGGCAGTCTGGACGATGAGGACCTTATGGGGACACGGCGAGCTTACCTCGGCAGGGCTGACGCGGACATGCTCACGTGTAAGCGGGGTGAAGCGATGGTAAGGCACTCTGGGTGGCGGAGAGGTCGACGATGATCTACTTCACGGAATTGCAGAATCTTCCGATGTACGGAGTGAAGGGCGAGTACTTGGGGCACCTGGAAGACATGTGTGTCAACCCCAGCCAGAACTCCGCGCGGGTGGCGTCCTATCTGGTGCGGACACCCAAGAAGAAATTGCAGTGCATAACGCATGAGCAAATGCAATCGCTTTCGGTGCGCGCCGGCCAGACGACGGTGCCGCGGGAGGAGGTGCGTTGTTATGCGCCGGATGAGGGGCTGATCCACATCAAGAAGGACGTGCTCGACCAACAGATCATTGACGTGGACAACCGCAAGGTGGTGCGTGTGAACGATGTAGATCTTGACATCGAGCCCACGAACGGCCACACCGAGCTCCGTATCGTCGCGGTCAATGTGGGGTTGGCGGCGGCGGTCCGGCGGTTGCTCCAGGGGATCATGGCCAAGCACAACATTCGGTCGGTCACGAATCTTCTTCCCACACGGACGATTCTCTGGGAATTGGTGAATCTGATTGAGTCGGATCCCGCGCGCCGCGTGAAGTTGCGCATATCCTATGACCGGTTGGCAGAACTCCACCCGGCCGATATCGCCGACATTATCAAGGAGTTGAGCCATAACGAGCAGAAGTCGCTAATCGAGTCACTGGACGACGAAACCGCAGCTCACGCGCTGTCTGAGATACCCACGAAGATGCAGGCCGATCTGCTGGAGAGTATTTCGCCCGAGAAGGCGGCCGACATCGTGGAGGAGATGCCTCCCGATGAAGCTGCGGACGTCTTGAACCAACTTTCCCCCGAGACTTCAGCAGGACTGCTGGCGGACATGGAAAAGGAAGAGGCCCAAGAGGTGAGGGAACTGCTGGGGTTCGAGGAGAATACTGCCGGCGGACTCATGACCACAGAGTATGTGGTCGTGCACGACACCGCCACCGTGGCGGGAGCAATAGAAACTTTGAAGCACTTTGAGGGGCCGATCGAATCAATCCACATGATTTATCTCATCGATAAGAATGTGGTTTTGACCGGAGCGGTCCCCATCGCCCGCATCGTTTTGGCGGAGGCCAACTCACCCCTCAAGGACTTTTCGATGGATCCCCTGATCTCCTTACAGGCGCAACGGGACGCGAGATCTGTCGTGGACCTTTTTCATAAGTACAACCTCATGTCCCTTCCGGTCGTTGACGAAGAGGGCCACTTGCTGGGCAACGTCACCGCTGACGACGTGCTCGAGCTGGTGATCAACCGTAGATAATCTCCCCCGGGGTGGGTTGCGGTGAAGCCAAAGAAGTTTCGCCATTTCGGTACTCGGGTACTGATTTTCCTGGCCGTGCTGGGTCCGGGGATCATTACTGCCAATGTGGATAACGATGCGGGGGGAATCTACACCTACTCCGTGGCGGGGGCGAAATACGGGTTCTCGCTGCTCTGGACGTTGATTCCAATCACCCTTGCTCTGATCATTGTCCAGGAGATGGTGGGCCGCATGGGCGTGGTCACCGGTAAAGGACTTGCCGACCTGATCCGCGAGGAATATGGCTTTCGAATCACTTTCATATTGATGGTTTTGCTCATCATCACCAACCTGGGGAATACGGTATCGGAGTTCGCCGGCCTGGCTTCCGGCATGTCGGTCTTTCACATGAGCCGGTTCGTCGCCGTCCCACTCGGGGCAATCCTGGTATGGCTGCTGGTGGTGAAGGGAAACTACCGTTATGTGGAGAAGGTTTTCCTGGCGGCCTGCGTGATCTATCTGGCCTACCCGGTTTCCTGCTTCTTGGCTCATCCGGATTGGACGGGCTCGCTCCTCAGCACCGTGAGACCGTCTTTCCATTTCACTTCCGGTTACCTATACATGATTATCGGACTGGTGGGGACCACGATCGCTCCCTGGATGCAATTCTATATGCAGGCCGCAGTGGTCGAGAAAGGAGTGAAGCTCAAAGACTACTTCTACTCCCGGATGGATGTCATCGTCGGCTGCATCATCACCGATGTGGTGGCGTTCTTCATTATTGTGGCCTGCGCCGCTACTATCTATGTGACTGGGCACAGGGAAATCAAGGATGCCGCCGACGCGGCGCTGGCCCTGCGGCCCTTGGCAGGGGACGCCGCCAGCGCCTTATTCGCAATCGGGCTGTGCAACGCTTCGCTATTCGCGGCCTGCATCCTGCCTCTCGCCACCGCCTACTGCGTCTGCGAGGGGCTGGGGCTGGAGTCCGGCATCAATAAGCGCTTCAGCGAAGCACCTGCGTTCTATTGGCTTTACACCAGTCTGATCTTCCTGGGCATGTTGGCCGTAATCCTGCTCAGCGAGGCTCAGCAGGTTCCCGTCATCCTGCTTTCGCAGGTCGCAAACGGCATACTGTTGCCTTTCGTCGTGATCTTCATGTTGCAGTTGACCAATCGTGAAGACCTCATGGGAAAGTACCGCAACAGCCGCTTCTTCAACGTCATTGCCTGGATAACCTGTGTGGTGATGGTGGCACTGACATTGCTCTGGGTGGTTACCAGTTTCTTCCCAGACAAGCTTCCCGCCGGCTGACGCTGCGGCGCCGGCTGCCCTGGCACAAATGTGTTCCGTTTGGCCTGCCCCGCCGCGTTCTGCTTGCGGTTGACGTAGGTGTGTGTTAGCGTTTTTTCTTGAACTGAGAGATTCACAAGGTCTTAGTCCCCGTGAAGACGGAACCAATTGAACCCGATCTCCTGACCCAGATTGAAGCTGACCGCTTGCCCCGGCACATTGCGGTTATCATGGATGGGAACGGGCGATGGGCCAAGCGTCGGCGGTTGCCCCGCATCGCCGGCCACCGCGCGGGAATCAACGCGGTCCGGCAAGTGGTGGAAGCGTGCGCGCGCCTGGGCGTGCCTTACCTGACCCTGTATGCATTTTCTTTGGAGAACTGGAAGCGCCCGCACACGGAAATCAAGCTCCTGATGGGTCTGCTGCGTGAGTACCTGAAGAAGGAAATCGGTGAGCTGAACCGGCAGAACATTCGGCTGGGGGTCATTGGGAGAGTTCAGGAACTGCCCAAGCCCGTCTGGCAGGACTTACAGAATGCCCTTCACCGGACCCTGCCCAATACGGGAATGCGGCTGACGTTGGCGCTGAACTACGGGGCGCGGGCCGAATTGGTAGATGCCGTAAGCGAATTGCTCGCCAACTCGAAGCGGAACGGATCCGTGACGATTGACGAGGCCATGCTGAGCGCGCATCTCTATACGCGCGACCTGCCGGACCCTGACCTTTTGATACGGACCAGTGGGGAGTTGCGCCTGAGCAACTTTCTGCTCTGGCAAGTTGCTTACGCCGAACTTTGGGTGACGGAAACCCTCTGGCCGGACTTCAGGCAGAAGGATTTGTTTCAGGCGATCATTGACTTTCAAAAGCGGGAGCGCCGCTACGGCGGATTGGGCTTGGGGTAAAGGGAGGGCACGTGCCTCCTTTTTCCCGGCATCTCCCTCCCGCTGCGGCTCGCCTGCAAACTCCCATGCTGAGACGCACGCTGACCTCCCTCTTGCTGATTCCCCCGGTTCTTTATCTGATTGGGTGGTCCCCGAAATGGCTTTTCCTGCTGGCCGTGGTGGCGGCGGTGGAGCTCGGCCTGCGCGAGTACTTTGCACTGTGCCGCGCCATGGGCTATAAGGTTTTCCCGTGGATTGGCTACGTGGCAGGGGCGGCGCTGTGCGTCGTGCAAATGTTCCGGGAGAATAAGGGCTACCTAGCCGTTCTACCCTTGCTCTTTGCGCTGTTGCTGGTTATTCCCACCTTGGCCCTGCGGCGAAGCATTGACTTAAAGGACTATCTCGCTGGCGCGTCCGTAACAGTATTCGGGATCTTATATATCGGGCTCACTCTTTCGTCCCTAGTGCCGATTCGCTTTTCCCCGGATTCATTTGGATGTGCCTGGATGCGTTGGGGCGAAATAGAGCAACGGCAGGCGCCGTGCAACGGCTCCCAGTTAGTCCTGCTTTTGTTCCTGGTGATTTGGGCGGGCGACATCTGCGCGTATCTGGTGGGCCGCTCGCTGGGCCGCATTCCGTTTTTCGCCCGCATTTCTCCCCGCAAAACCTGGGAAGGCGCACTGGCGGGCTTGGCAGGAAGCCTGCTTGCCGCCTGGGCCTTTGCGCATTGGTTCTGGAAAACAGCCGACGTGAAAACGGTTATTCTGATTGCTGCATGGATCGCGGTGGCAGGCCAGGTCGGAGACTTGGTGGAGTCCGCGATCAAGCGAGGGGCCAATCAAAAAGACTCCGGCACACTCTTACCTGGCCACGGCGGCTTCCTCGACCGCATCGACAGCCTGCTCTTTGGCGCGCCGGCGCTCTGGCTCGCCATGCTCATACTGGGATCTTTGCCGTGACGCAAGAATTGAGCAATCTCGAAGAGCCAGAGACCTAATTAGGATTATTTACGAAATCGGCGATACTGCCAAGACGAAAGGAAGATTTAAGAACGTTTCACACAGAGTTCACTGAGCATCATATCAATGAGATTATTGGAACCCTTTGGCACGGAGAACACGGAGCACTACGGCGCAACCGTTTCGGGTTTTCTTTGTGGTCTCTGTGAATTCCTCTGTGCCCTCCGTGTGAAATTCTTTTTCCTCCCATGATTCAAGGCTTATGCATTCTCGGCTCGACCGGTTCCATCGGCCAGAATTGTCTCCGCGTAGTGGATGGCTTGCCGGGCCGCTTCCAGGTGATTGCTCTGTCGGCGGGGAGAAACCTGGAGACGCTGGCCGCGCAGGTGGTCAAATACCATCCCGAAATCGCCGTTCTGAGCCAGAGCGATCATGAGGAAGATCTGCGGGCGCGCTTGCGCTCATTAGGCTACACCCAGCAACTCCGGGTCGCCTCCGGGGTCGAAGGCCAAGTCGAAGCCTCCACGCACCCCATGGTGGATTTTGTCGTCTCGGCCTCACATGGCACCACGGGCCTGGTTGCGACCTACCAGGCAATCCGCGCCGGCAAGCGCCTGGGCTTGGCAAACAAGGAAACTCTGGTGGCGGCGGGTGAGCTTGTGATGCGCGCCGCGGCGGAGCAGGGGACCGAGGTGCTTCCCATTGACAGCGAGCATTGTGCGGTGCATCAATGCCTGCGCTCGGGGCAGCGGGGGGAGGTCAAGCGGGTGGTCTTGACGGGTTCCGGAGGGCCTTTCCTGGAAACCCCTGGTGAGCTCTTTGCTGCCATTACTCCCGAACAGGCCTTGAAGCACCCCGTGTGGCGGATGGGAGGAAGAATTACTATCGACTCTGCCACCCTCATGAACAAAGGCCTGGAGATCATCGAGGCACATTGGCTTTTTGGCGTGGCGCCCGAACAGATTGAGGTTGTGATCCATCCCGAATCTGTAGTCCATTCCATGGTAGAATTTAAGGACGGTTCCATAATGGCCCAGATGGCCGTTCCTGACATGCGCATACCGATCCAATATGCGCTGACGTACCCGGAACGGCTGGCCATTAGCGGAGATGCACTAGGGCTGAATTTGCTTTCGGTTCGCCAGTTAAGCTTCAGGCCGCCGGACACGCAGCGGTTCCCCAGCCTCGATTTGGCGCGCGAAGCGCTCCGGCAGGGTGGTATCATGCCCTGCGTCCTGAACGCCGCTGACGAGATTGCCGTGGAAGCCTTTCTGGATCGCCGGCTGAAGTTCTCATTGATTCCGTGCTTGATTGAAGAAGTGATGCGGCAGATGCCGTCCCGTGGGACGCTCCAATCCCTGGATGACGTTTTGGCGGCGGACCGGGAAGCGCGGCGTCGGGCCCTGGAAGTGATCCCGGTAATTTCCGCATAGGGAGAAGCAACTCGGCATGCTCGGAAGCTTGGTTACAGACGCGCTGGTCGTGGTGGTGGTCCTGGGGTTCATGATCTTCATCCACGAGCTGGGCCATTTCATGGCCGCCAAATCCTTTGGGGTCCGGGTGCTGGTGTTTTCGCTGGGATTTGGGAAGACTCTGCTGCATTTCAAGCATGGCGACACGGATTACCGCATTAGCGCCCTGCCCTTTGGTGGTTATGTCAAGATGGCGGGGGACGACCCCTCCGAAGTTCGGCAGGGGGAACCGGGAGAATTCCTGTCACAACCGCGCTGGCGTCGGTTTGTGATTGTGGTGATGGGGCCGGCCATGAATGTGTTGCTGGCCGTGCTTCTTTTGACGGGGCTCTATAAGTTCCATTTCCAGCGTCCTGCCTACCTCGAGCAGGCGGCGCGCGTGGGCGATGTGGACGCGGGGTCGCCTGCGGCGCAGGCGGGTATCCAAGCGGGTGACCGGATCGTGCGGCTGGGCACATTGCAGGACCCCAAATGGGAGGATGTCGAACTCAGAATCTTCACCACCGTGGATGAAGCAATTCCCCTCCAAATCGAGCGGAGCGGGCAAATCCTGGACTCCTCCATCACGCCGAGGGTGAAAGGCCCCAATCGCGTCGGAGATGCCGGATGGTACCCGTATTGGCCCGGCATTATTGAGACGGTGGAGCCTGGACTCCCGGCCAGCAAGGCGGGCCTGAAGCCCGGCGACGAGATTGTGGGAATCGGCGGACGCAAGGTTCTTTGCGGTCCCTGTGTCGCTTATACGCTGCAAGAGGATAAGGGCAAGCCGGAGGACCTCGTGATCCTCCGGGCGGGTAAGGAGCTTCGGACGCAGGTGCAACCCATCTATTCCGATGTCATGGGTGAGAAGCGGTGGCGGATCGGAATCTCGTTCCCCAATCAGATGGTTGTACGCCGCCTGCCCTGGGGGCAGGCGCTGGCAGCCTCCCTGGAAGACAACGCGCAGCATTGCCGTGCCACGTTTGATGTCCTGGGCAAGATTCTGGCGCGAAGGATGTCCGCACGGTCGCTATCTGGTCCGATTGGCATTGCGCAACTTTCGGGAGAAGCCTATCGCGCGGGAATTCCGGAACTTCTCTTCCTGGTTTCGTTCATCAGCCTGCAACTGGGAATTTTCAACCTCCTCCCCATTCCTGTCCTGGACGGCGGAGTTATCCTGCTCTTGTTGGTCGAAGGGGCCATCCGCCGCGACCTAAGCACCCAAGTGAAAGAGCGTTTTGTCCAGGTGGGGATCGTGTTCCTGCTGCTGCTCGCCGCCTTCGTCATGTATAATGACTTGGTCAAGACGCTTAAGCTGTATTAAAGAAGTCAGGAGTCAGAAGTCAGAAGTGAGAAGCTAGGAGTCAGAAGTCAGGAGTCCGTTGCCTTCATTCTGACTTCTGACTCCTGTCTCCTGACTCCTTTTTTCAGGTGCCCCTGTGAATTTCAGTGACGAGGAGTTTTTCCCGCCGCGGCGGAAGACGCGCCCCGTGAAGGTCGGGCGTCTGACGATTGGTGGGGACGCAGCCATCGCCGTGCAGTCCATGACCAAGACCGACACGCGCGAGGTGGAGAAGACCGTCGAGCAGATCCACCAGATGGAGGCGGCTGGCTGCGAGATTGTTCGCCTGGCGGTCCCGGATATCGAGGCTGCGCAGGTCCTTCCGAAAATCCGCCAGCGCTGCCCGGAATCCATCCTGGTTGCAGACATTCATTTTCAATACAAGTTTGCGTTAATGGCCCTGGACGCGGGCATCGATAAGCTGCGGATCAACCCGGGAAACATTGGGGACGCCGACAAGGTCCGCCTGGTAGTGCGGCGGGCGCAGGAACAGAAGGTGCCCATCCGCATCGGCGTAAACGCCGGGTCGCTCGAACGGCGCCTGCTCGACAAATACGGTTACCCCACCCCGCAAGCGATGGCCGAGAGTGCGCTCGACCACGTCCAGATCCTGGAGGAGTTGGGCTTCACAGATACGGTCATTTCCCTGAAGGCGTCCAACGTAAAGCTCACCGTGGCCGCCTATCGCTTGCTCGCCCGGCAGGTCGACTACCCTTTTCATTTGGGAATCACCGAAGCGGGCACACAATTTTCCGGTACCGTGAAGTCGTGCGTCGGCATGGGAATGCTGCTCGCAGAAGGTATCGGCGACACGATTCGGGTTTCGCTCGCCACCGATCCCGTCGAGGAAGTGCGCGTCGCCTTCGAGATGCTGAAGGCGCTCGAACTGCGCAGTCGCGGGCCTGTGGTCATTGCCTGCCCAACCTGCGGGCGCTTGGAAGTTGATCTCTTCAAGATCGCCCGGGAGATTGAGCAGGCCACCGCCCACATCAAGACTCCACTCACCCTGGCGGTGATGGGCTGCGCCGTTAACGGTCCCGGCGAAGCGCGCGAGGCAGACTTGGGCGTTGCCGCCGGCCGCGGCAATGGCATGATTTATCGTCAAGGGAAGGCCATTCGCCGCGTGAAGGAAGAAGAGATAGTTCCCGCCTTGCTGGAAGAGGTCGAACGCTTCGTGGCCGACAGGGCCACCGGCCTCAATACCGCACCGCAAGAACTTGTGCCCGAACCCACAACCACTCCCAATTCCTGACAGCAATTCCTGGGTACTGGTGTCATTTGGAATGGGATCCCCTTCGAAACGATGGTCATTCCCGCGAAAGCGGGAATCCAGTCCGTCGTCGGCGCGTTTCCAATGGCTTGTGGAGTAGATTCCCGCTCCCCGCCTTCGTGGGGACAAGCTTCGCGGGAATGACTGCACTTGGGAGCGCCCGTGTCTCGCAAATGACATCACTACCCAATTCCTGCATCGGGGGAAAGGGCGAAGCAGCGCTGACAGGAACCTGTCCCGACATCGTCGGGAGGTCAACGCGATGGGAAAACCATGACCGCGGGTGGCGCATACATTGTCCTTTATGTATGCGCCCGGTCGGCGACACAAAAGGCAATGTCGGCGCCACCCGCGTGCCCCGCAGGGGCACAAGATAGTAGCCGGGGGCAACGCCCCCGGAAAGCGCCACGCTCGTCCCCCGACCCTGAAGGGGTCGAATTACCCCGGGCCGCAGGACGCAAGATCGGCGTCGCGCTACCGGATTCGACCCTTTCAGGGTCGGACTTGGTTGAGGGGACGTTTTCCGGGGGCGCTGCCCCCGGCTACTGTATCGATCCCCTGCGAGGATCACCGGGGGGTCGACGCGATGGGAAAACCATAACCGTGCCGGCCCCCCTTAGCAGGCGATCAACAAGCTGGTCCTCCCCAAGGAGGGACACCCACTCCCGGCGGCCACCGGCTTCACTCTTACACCCCGCGAGTAGATGGGGCCCGGCTGGAGAGCGATTACGGCTGGTGTTGCTGGAAATGTTTGAGGAGGCGGAAGAACTTCAGTGAGCGGCGCGCGTCTTCCTGGATCTGCACTTTGAGGATGGCAGGGTTCTGGAACTTGATCTCATCGCGCAGACGGTAAAGGAACTTGATTTCCATTTCGGTTTGTGCGATTTCAGCGGAGAAATTCAGCAGGAACGTTTCCACGGTCAGGCGGTGATCGCCAAACGTGGGCTTGTAGCCAACATTGGTCACGGAATCGTGGTCCACGCCGGAGAGTTTGGTGCGCGTGACATAGACGCCGATTTTCGGCAGTTGTTCTTCCACGGGGGCCAGATTGAGGGTGGGCACCGTGTGTTTGTGGCCGACGCCCAGGCCGGCGACGATCGGACCTTGGGAGGAGAACGACCGCCCCAGAAGCCGGCCGGCCTTGTGGACGAGGCCCTCCGAGAGCAGTTCACGAATGCGCGTGCTGGAGACCCGCTCGCCCCGCACTCGGAGCATGGGAAGCACCTCGATTTGGAACCCTTCTTGGCCTCCCAGTTCCTCCAGCACTTCGGTATCCCCCGATTGGCGATAACCGAATCGGAAGTTTGGGCCGACGTGCACGGAGATGGTCCGCAACGGGTTCACCAGGACTCTGCGCACGAACTCCTGGGGTGAATGGCGGGCGAGTTCGCGGGTGAAGGGCAGCACTACAAGCAGATCGATCCCCGTCGCTTCGATCCATTCCGCCTTGCGCTCGAACGGGGTAAGGAGCTTTGGCGCGTGCTCGGGTGCAAGGACCTTGATCGGGTGGGGTTCGAAGGTGACGGCCGTGGCCACGGCGCCGCGCAGCCGCGCCACTTCTACGACGCGGCGGAGCAGGGTTTGGTGTGCCAGGTGGACCCCGTCGAAGTTCCCAATCGTCACCACGCTGGCCGGAAAGGGCTCTGAGGCCTCCTGCAGGTTGCTGATGATGCGCATGGAGATTGGTTCCTGGCTATAACTCCAATTTCAACCCGTCGTAAGCCAGCCGCACGTGTGAGGGCAGCCGGGCATTGGTCGCCTCGTGACCAAGTTCGTGGGCGACGTGGGTGAAGAGCGCGCGCCGCGGTTTCAACCGTTCCACTGTGGCCAGAGCCTGCTCGAGCGACAAGTGGGTGGGGTGTGGTTTGTACCGAAGGGCGTCGAGAATGAGGAGGTCCAGGTCTTCCAGTAGAGAGAAGCTGGTCTCCGGAATCTCACTAACGTCCGTAATATAGGCGACGTCCCGAAAGCGGTACCCCAGGATGGGCAGGTTTCCGTGCATGACAGGTACGGGCGTTACGCGCAACCCCCATAGATCAAAAGGGCCGTCGATCAGATGCGGATCGAGCTTGCCGACGCCGCCGTAGGGGTAGTTGCCGTCAAAGATGTAGGCGAAGGTCCTCCGAATGGTTGCCAGGCAACGCTCGTCAGCATAGATGGAAATCGGAACCTGATGCCTGAAATAGAACACGCGAGTGTCGTCAAGGCCCAAAATGTGATCGGCGTGAGCGTGTGTGAACACGACGGCATCGAGACGGGTCAAACCCTCGCGCAACGCCTGAGCCCGAAGATCCGGGGTGGTGTCGATGACCACCACTCGGCCATCGTACTCCAGCAGAATGGAAGGACGCGTGCGCTGATCATGGGGATCAGGAGACTTGCAGACCGTGCAAGTGCAGGTCAGGATAGGTACGCCGGTGGAGGTTCCTGTCCCGAGAAACTTGAGTATCATTGCCCTTTACGTGCCTGCCGCTTCTGCAATTCCACAAACGTCATCCGCAGTTCGTAAAGGACGTTGTCGAGGAGGCGCGATTCCTGCGGAGTCAGATTTCCAACGGTCTTCTCCTGCAAAACCTGCAGCAGGTCGATGGTGCGCTGGGCATTCACCATGTCGGGAGGAATCCGCTCTCCGCCCGGCCCTGCAAGCAAGCCGAGCTGGAACATGGCGGTGGTACTGAGATAGGAAACCAAGGTCTCGAACCCGGAACCTTCCTCCAGCAATTCTTCCTCGGGCTCTTCGACCGTTTGAGGGCCAGGCGTTCCCGGAGAGGGGGATGGTGGCTCGGGTTTCCCCGCCGCGACGGGTATGTCCTCGCGCCGCGAACCCTCTTGATTGAAGCTCCGCCGGTCTACCACCTTAAACCCTGAGAGTATGTCCTTCTCATCCGCCATGCAGATCCTCGCAAACTAGTACTTGCGGGTCCCACCCATCACTCAGGTTAGACCCCATGAAGGTAATAGCTTAGTTTAGCAACAATCCACGAAAGCAACAAGGCCGCCGCAGGGATGCGCATGCGTGCGGCTGACAGAACGATGTCCCGCAGGGACGGCCGGAGATTATCCCTGGCACTTGCGGAGAACTGGCGCGGCTTGATAGATTACAGTCTAACAACAATCCGCTGTCGCTCATTCCGAGCTGCCTGCGGGGAAACGGGAGCTAACCTGGCCGGAGAGAATCTTCGCAAACTTATCGACTTGACGGCGCACTTGCGAGGTCCGCAAGGATGTCCGTGGGATCGCGAGCAGGACTACGACTCGGTAAAAGGTCTCTTGCTGGAAGAGGCCTATGAGGTTATCGATGCGGTCAACGCGCGCGATTTCGGTGGCCTGAAAGACGAGCTCGGGGACCTGCTGTTCCAGGTGGTGTTCTACTCACGCCTTGCCGAGGAAGAGGGGCGATTCGGCTTGGGCGACGTCATTGAACATGTGCATGCGAAACTGATTAGGAGGCATCCCCATGTGTTCGGGGAAGTGCAGGCCCGAAACGCGGAGGAGGCGCTCAAGAGCTGGCTTGCCGTCAAGGAACAGGAACGCGCTTCCGGGGGTAAGCGGGAGAAGGACTCCTGCTTGAAGGGAATTCCTTCTTCCCTGCCTTCCACATTGGCGGCTTACGAACTGGGCGTGCGGGCAGCGGAAGTGGGATTTGATTGGGCTAATGTCGGCGACCTGCTCGATAAGGTGGTAGAAGAGGTTCGCGAGTTACGCCAGGAGTTAGCGGTGCAGCCCGCGAGTCCTGCCGCGCGTGTGGAAGAGGAGGTGGGCGATCTGCTCTTCGCCGTCGCGAATCTGGCGCGCTTCCTGCGCACGGATCCCGAGAGTTGTTTACGGCGAGCCAACCAGAAATTCCAGCGGCGCTTCCAGGCCATGGAGGAGGAAGTCGATAGGCGCGGGAAGAAGTTGCAGGATTGTTCCCTGGATGAAATGGAGTCGATTTGGAACGAGATCAAATTTCGGGAAACGCCCTAGGGTACTCCCTTCGGCCGTGCCAGACGCGCGCGGAACTGACAGCGTGCCTTCGCATCCAAAAGGAGATCTGGGGGTACCCGGAGCACGAGCTTTATCCCCTGCGATTGTTCGTCAACCTCAGCCGGATCGGGGGGCATGTTCTGGGAGCCTTCACAGCCGAGGATGAACTGGTGGGCTATGTCGCGGCGATGCCGGCGTGGCAGGGGAGGCGCCGGTATCTTCATTCGTTGTCACTCGGCGTTGTCCGCGGGCACGAAAACCGCGGCCTGGGGAAGGCACTCAAACTGGCGCAGCGCGGTCTGGCACTGCGGTCGGGGATTGATTGCATCGAATGGACGTTCGACCCCTTGCGGGCCAAGAATGCTAATCTGAATATCAACCGTCTGGGCGCGATCGTCCGGAGGTATGAGGTGGATTGCTATGGCCAGGTGGACAGCCGCCTGCAACGGGGTCTTCCGAGTGACCGCCTGGTCGCCGAATGGTGGCTGAAGTCGCCTCGCGTCAAGCTGGCCATAGCGGGCAAGCCCGTGCGGAATCCCCGCAAAAAGCCCGCTGGTGAGGTTGAAGTTCCCGTGGCCATCGACAATCTGGTTAAGACAAATCTCGAAAAAGCTCGCGCTTGCCAAAGGCGTGTGCGTGAGCAATTGCAGGAGTATTTCGTGCGGAAGCTGGCAGTGACAGGCTTCACTTGCGACATAAAATCCGCGTACTATCGGCTGGATCCCTATGAAAATTGAACGTATCGAACTTCGCGAATTGCAACTCCCGTTGGTGCATTTCTTTGAAACGAGCTTTGGGCGCACTACCACGCGCCGGATCGTTCTGGTGCGGGTGCAGGCGGACGGTCTCACCGGTTGGGGTGAGGTGACCTGCGGCGAAGAGCCGTTTTACAGCCACGAGACGCCGGAGACGGCGTGGCACATCCTGCGCGATTTCCTGATTCCCTGGACCCTGGGCAAGGAGTGGACGGCTCCCAGCGCGCTGGTTCCTTGCTTCCGCCCCATCCGCGGACACAACATGGCAAAGGCGGCCTTGGAGAACGCACTGTGGCACATCGAGGCTCAACAGAAGAACCTGCCGCTGTCAAAGCTTGTGGGCGGGACGCTCGCAGAAATTCCCTGTGGCGTTTCGATTGGTATCCAGAACTCAGTGGAGGAATTGCTGGAGAAGATCGCGTGCGAGGTGGCGGCCGGTTATCAGCGAATCAAAGTGAAAGTCAAACCGGGCTGGGACGTCGAGGTCCTCGAGCGGATTCGCACCAGGTTTCCGCGCCTCCCGCTGATGGCCGACGCGAATTGCGCGTATTCATTGGCGGATACCGCGCGCCTGAAGGAATTCGACCGTTTCTACCTGATGATGATCGAGCAGCCGCTGGGTTGGGATGACCTGCTCGATCACGCCAGGCTGCAACGGGAAATCTCCACACCCATCTGCCTGGATGAATCGATCCACAACGCTGACGACGCGCGCAAGGCTGTCGAAATAGGCGCCTGCAAGATCATCAATATCAAGCTGGGGCGCGTGGGCGGTTTCACGGCAGCGCGGCAGGTTCACGATGTCTGCCGTGCCCGAAACATTCCGGTGTGGTGCGGAGGCATGCTGGAGTCCGGCATCGGCCGCGCCCACAACATCGCCATGTCAACGCTGCCGGGATTCACTCTGCCGGGGGATGTCTCTGCCAGCCAGCGCTATTGGGCCGAGGACCTCATTGACCCCGAGGTAACGGTGAGTGCGCAGGGTACGATTCACGTGCCCCAGACGGCGGGGCTGGGGTTCAGCCCAAACTTGGACCGGATCGAGAAGGCAACAGTGCGAAAGGAGGCGTTTGAGTAGCGCGGCGCCACTTCCCGCGGGGAAACGCGCGGTCCGCACTGGCCACGGCCGCATGCACTGGGTGATGCTGCTGGTGACTGTCTGCTGGGCCAGCAACATCATCGCCGGTAAGGAAGCACTGACTGGGTTTGGCCCTCTCGCGCTGGCCCAACTCCGCGTACTGGGCACGGCGGTAGTCTACGCCATCTGCTTTCTTGCCACTGGCAGAGTGCGCCGCCTGAGATTGCCGATACGGAAGTGGCCTTTCATGGTAGTCGCGGCGTTGAGCGGCGTGACCCTCAACCAGTTTCTCTTCATTGGGGGCCTGGCGCGCAGTACGGTGGCACACACGGGGCTTATTGTGGCGTTGGGGCCGGTGATGGTGCTGGTCATTGCGGTTCTAGTTCGCCTGGAAGTCCTGACCACCTGGAAAATTGCGGGAATGTTGGTCGCCTTTGTTGGGGTAGGCACCCTCACTGCTGACAAAGCAACCAGCGGAAATGGCCAGTCATGGGCGGGAGATCTCATCCTGCTCGCGGGCGCCGCTGTTTTTGCGGTCTATACAATCCTGATGAAAGAAGTGGCTGACCAGTATGACGCGCTCACCTTGAATACCCTCATGTTTGTGCTGGGCGCGATGCTGATGGCTCCTTTCTGCGCGCGTGCAGTGGCGGGCACCCCCTGGGCTGGGTTGCGCCTGGAGGCGTGGTGGGGACTGGTGTTCATGATCCTGGGCGGGTCGGTTGTGCCGTACCTTCTGTTCACCTATGCCCTTACGGGACTGGCGGCATCGCGTGTCGCCGCGTTCAACTATCTGCAGCCCGTCATCGCGAGCAGTCTGGGCATCTGGGTGCTTTCCGAGAAGCTGACTAGCAAGGCCCTGGTCGGCGGGGTTCTGATTTTGGCGGGTGTTTATCTGACGGAACGCGAGCGCGGGGAAGAAGAGCCAACCTAGATCCCGTGGAGGCGCCAGCCTGATCCGGGATACCGTCCTCGGCGAGCGAACGTGCGTTGCTGCCTACGCGGGCTGGAACTGAGTCGCACGAGAGACTAGGAATTGCATGACGAAACGCATTGCATTGATTCCCGGAGACGGAATCGGCATCGACGTGACGGCCGAGGCGACCAACGTTCTCCACACTCTAATCGCAGCAGGCAGCCTTCCGCTTGAACTCCGCACTTTCGACTGGGGCGCCGAGAAGTTTCTGCGCGAGGGAGTCACGTTGCCGCAGGGCGCACTCGACATGTTTCGGCGCGAGTTCGACGCCATTTTCATCGGAGCGATGGGCGACCCGCGTGTTCCCGATATGAAGCACGCAACGGACATTCTGCTGGGGATACGGTTTGGGCTTGACCTCTATGTCAACCAGCGGCCGGTAAAGCTTCTGGACACGAGGCTGTGTCCCCTGAAGAACCGCGCAGAGAAAGATGTGAACTTTGTGGTCCTCCGAGAGAACACCGAGGGTGCGTATGTCGGAATGGGGGGCAACTTCAAGCGCGGCACGCCGGACGAGATCGCCGTGCAGGAAGACGTCAACACTCGCAAAGGGGTGGAGCGCATTCTGGTTCACGCCTTTGAGTACGCCCGGCAGCATGGCCTGACGAAGGTCTGCATGAGTGACAAGTCCAACGCGCTCCCTTACGGTCATGGCCTGTGGCAGCGGACGTTTGCGGAGGTCCGCGAGCGCTACCCTGAGGTCGAGTCACGGCATCTTTACATCGATGCGTTGGCCATGCAGATCGTCAAGAACCCGGCGCAGTTCCAGGTGATCGTCACCTGCAATATGTTCGGGGACATTATTAGTGACCTGGGTGCTCAACTGCAGGGCGGGTTAGGAGTGGCGCCTTCTGCAAACCTGAACCCGGGGCACGTCTCAATGTTCGAGCCCGTGCATGGATCAGCGCCGAAATACGCCCGAAAAAACGTGGCCAACCCCCTGGCCGCGATCCTCACGGTGGGCATGATGCTGGAGGACCTGGGTTTCCCGGAGGAATCCATGCGCATCGAGAAGGTTGTGACGGAGGCGATTCATCAAGGAATCACCACGCCCGACCTGGGAGGCTCACTGGGAACGCGCGAGGTGGCGGAATGGATATGCGCACGCCTGTGAGGTTCTTCCCGGACTTAGGGGCGAGTTCCTACCAACAAATTCCAAACTCGCCCGTTACGATACGATTTCGATGACCGGCCCCCGGCGCCGCGGCGGCATGACGAGCGCCAGCAGTGCGCCAGTGACAAACCCACCAATGTGCGCCCACCAAGCGACCCCACCCCCCGTGGCCGTTTGGATGGAAAGCGTCTGGAAACCGGCGAGGAACTGAATCAGGAACCAGTATCCGAGCAGGAGGAGGGCGGGAAGTTCAACGGTCCAGAAGATGATGAAGAGTGGGATGAGGGTGGTAATGCGCGCCCGGGGGTAGCATACGAAATAGGCTCCAAGTACTCCAGCAATGGCGCCACTCGCGCCGATGGTGGGGATTCGGGAACCCGCGTTGACGACGATCTGGGCCAGGGCGGCGGCTGCGCCGGAAGCGAGATAGAGGAACAGGAACGGGAAGTGCCCGACGCGGTCTTCGATGCTGCGCCCGAAGACGAAAAGAAACAACATGTTTCCCAGCAAGTGCAACCAGCCGCCATGCAGGAACATGGAGACGAAAATCGGGGCAATGGTGCGGGCCGCAGGAAGCGCCAAAACAACTCGGGGGTCATAGCGTGCTGGAATCAGCCCATAGTAGAGAACCAACCGGTTCAATTGTGGTCCGAGCGAGAGCTCGATGAGAAAGGCCCAGACGTTCGCCACGATTAAGAGTAGGGTGAATGCCCAGAAGCTGCGCCGCCGGATGTGGTCGGTGAGGGGGATGGGTACCATTCAATTGTATTCTACCGTGGCGGCGCCGCGCTGCCCACGGGAAAAGCTATCTTGGCACGTGAGCCATGGCGATATGGCTTTTCCTGCGTGGGCAGGCGAGCCTGTCGTTGTAGTCCGGACCCATCTTTCCGCCTCCGGGATTGTATCGGGCGGTCCCACTCGTTAAACACGATGATTTCACTCGATCCCGCAAAACGGATCTCCTGAATTACACGCGAGCCGTTGGGATTCTCGTTGCAAACGACTTCGCTGCTCCCGTACCTTTTTCCTCGATCTCCTTGCGGCTCTTCCATATCCGGGGCGTTGACCATGATGGGGGGCGGGGATATACTGAATTATGGGGCATAAAGCTGAATTGGCCAATTATACTGCACCCGTAATCAGTTTGCTATTACTGCTGCTTCGTTCCCGAACCTGTGAGTAAGTTGTGCCAGGTCATGGTGTTACAGTCGAATATTGAATCACACCTGGAACCGGGAATAATGAAAGCGAGGGCGACTGATGAGGACGCTGCCATCGGGGTAGGCGCAGCGTGTCGGGGCGATCCGAGGAATGTTGGACAGTCAATCGAATTGGCGAGCGACTCCCATAGCAGAGTGAAAATCCCCTGACGAGGTTCCCAATATGGTCACGAAAGCGACCGTGGACTTGAACAATGTTTTGAAGCCGGTGGATGCACCCCAAGCGCACCATCTCTCGGACTACGAGGCTTTGTACTCAACCTTCCATTGGGAAGATGTGCACAAGGAATTTGATTGGTCGACGACGGGCAAGGTAAACATGGCGCACGAAGCCATCGACCGGCACTTGACGCGCGGTCGCCGTAACAAGCTGGCGCTGATCTATACCGATAAGGAACACACCGCCCGTTTCACTTTTGAGGACATGTCGTTGCAGTCGAACCGTTTTGCGAACGTCCTGCGGAAGCTGGGCGTCGGGAAGGGTGATCGTGTTTTCGTGTTTCTCGGGAGGCGGCCGGAGCTTTACATTGCCATCCTCGGCATCATAAAAGTCGGTGCGATTCCCAGCCCGCTGTTCGAGGCTTTCATGGAAGACGCCGTGCGCGATCGCATGGCCAACGCGGAAGCCGTGGCGCTCGTGACCTCGCCGGCACTTGTGGAACGCGTGCCGCAATATGATTTGCCTGCGCTCAAGCACATCATTCTGGTGGGCGCCTCGTCAAGCGACTTGTCGGAAGGGCAATACAGTTACGAGGCGCTGATGGACAAGGCGGAAGAGAAAGCCGAAATCGAGTGGCTGACGCTCGATGACCCGCTGATCATCCATTACACGTCGGGCTCAACGGGGAAGCCCAAGGGCGTGCTGCACGTGCAAAAGGCGATGATCGGGCACCTGGTCACTGGCCGGTGGGTGCTGGACATGCGCGAGGACGACGTCTATTGGTGTACTGCCGACCCCGGCTGGGTAACCGGAACCTCTTACGGCATCTTTTCGCCCTGGCTGAACGGCATGACCAACCTCATCCGGGGCGGGCGGTTCAACGCCGACGACTGGTACCACACCATCGAGAGCTTCCGGGTGAACATCTGGTACAGCGCGCCCACGGCGTTCCGCATGTTGATGGCGACGGGGGAGGACGTGGCGGAGAAGTACGACCTCTCCAGCCTGCGGCACGTGCTGAGCGTGGGCGAGCCGTTGAACCCCGAAGTGGTCTGGTGGGGTTGGAGGACATACGGGCGGCGGATCCATGACAACTGGTGGATGACTGAAACAGGGCATATCCTGATTTCGAATTATCCTGCTATGACCATACGGCCGGGGTCCATGGGACGACCGGTTCCGGGCGTTTGCGCTGCTATCGTGGACGATGATGGAAAGGAAGTGCCCCCCAACACCATGGGCAACCTGGTCGTGAAGCCGGGCTGGCCCGGGATGATGCGGACTATCTGGAAGCAGCCCGAGCGGTACGAGAGTTACTTCCGTATTCCGGGATGGTACGTCACGGGCGACAGCGCCTATAGGGATCCCGACGGTTACTTCTGGTTCCAGGGACGTATCGACGACCTCATCATCACGGCGGGCGAGAACGTGGGGCCCTTCGAGGTGGAAAGCTGCCTGGTGGAGCATCCTGCCGTCGCGGAAGCGGGTGTGATCGGAAAGCCGGATGCGATGCGCGGACATATCATCAAAGCCTTCCTTTCGCTGCGCGAAGGTTATGAACCCAGCGACGAGCTGAAGGATGAAATCCAGAAGTTTGTGCGGCAAAAACTGGCTGCCCATGCTGCACCGCGCGAGATCGAGTTCAGGAAGAAGCTGCCGAAGACCCGGAGCGGCAAGATCATGCGGCGCGTGCTGAAGGCGTGGGAACTGGGATTGGCGACGGGTGACCTTTCCACGCTGGAAGAATAGACGTCCTGCCCCCTCCGGCTGGAGAGTGGTTTACTTCCTGCACCGAACGGCCGGTGTGCAGGGGACCCCGGTGTCAAGCCCGGATGGTGTTGGTTTTGGCCAGCGGGGTCCGCACTTGGGAGACCAAACTCTCGATAGCGTGGCGTTGACCGCTATTGTCAGTTGCCAAAACGTAAATCGTTGACCGGAAGTTTTTCCTTCTGTGGGCAGTTGCACAGGAGCGCACCTTCCGGGAATCTCCCGCACCAGCCACAGCTTTTTTGTGCGTTGACTTAGTCGGTCTGGCGTCCTAAGATGCGCGCAACGGAAGGAGATTCACCTATGCAGCTCACCATTAATGCTCGGGAGATCCAGGGAGTCGTGATCTTGGAATTAGGTGGTAGAGTCGTGGCGGGGGAGGAAGTGGACAGCGTGCGGAGGATGATCCATGATCTTATTGACCATAACCACAAGAGGGTATCGCTGAACCTCGACCAAGTGACACGGATCGACAGCACGGGGATCGGCATGTTGGTCGAGGGAGTCATCTACTCCGTGAAACAGGGCGGCCGGCTGAACCTCTACAAAGTCCCTCGTCTCGTTCACAACATACTAGTTACTCATCGCTTATTGCAGGCTTTTGAGATTTACAGTAGTGAAGAGGAAGCCATCGCGGCTTTTGAGAAGTCCGCCGCGCAGCCCGACACTCAGGCCTGATCGCCTGCGGCACGGATGAAGTCGCGATCTATTGCCGCAACTTGGTGTCCGCTGCGTTCCGGCAGTGGCCTTCGCCTTCATTCTTCCGGGAAGGCTGCTGCCCTCCAGAATTATCTCTTGCCCTAAAGCAGATTTGGCGTCCGAAGGCAGGTGGGATTTCTTTCCGGTCCGCTGCGAGGATGTGCTCACCAGTTCAGACGGAGCGAGAACTGGATTTGCCGCGAGTTTTCCGCCGAACTGATTTTTCCAAAATTCGACGTCCCAAAGATCAGGCCGGGGCGGTCGAAATTCGGGTGATTCGTAAGGTTGAAGAAGTCGGTGCGGAAGACTGTGCTCAGGCGCTCGCTGAGGTGGAAGTGGCGTTCCAGACTTGCGTCCCAGCTTCCCAAACCCGGAGCGGTGATGACGTTGCGGCCCTCGTTGCCGGGGATGCTGTACGCGCCCTGCGCATCGTAGAAGACCGGAGGGGTGGCGAAGGCGCTGACAGTAAGCCAGTGATTGGGGTTGCGCTGGCTGCCCTGCAAGTTCGGGTCAGCAATCAGGTCAGGGCGATCGGTCCCGTTCGATTGCGTCCCGCTCAGCGCCGTGGGCAGGACGGCGGAGAGAGGCTGGCCGGTCTGCAATGTGAGGATGTTTGCAAGTTGCCATTGGCCCAGGATGCGGCGAGCCCCGCCTTGCCTTGCCCAACGGCGGCCCGAGCCAAAAGGCAACTGCCAGGTGCTCGAAAGAGTAAAGCGTTGCCTCATGTCAAAGTCGGAGAGGCCGTGCTCGGCCCGCAGGTTGTAATTGTCCTGCGGTTGGTTGGTGCCATTCAGGCCCGAAGCGGTGTCCAGGGACTTGCCGTAAGTATACCCGGCTGCGAAGGAAAGACCTGCGGAAACGCGGCGTTCCAAGCGAGCGACCAGCGCGTTGTAGTTTGAGTTAACATCCGTCGCACGCACGAACTGATTGGAACCAGGTTGTGGGTGGTAACCGCGTCGTTCTCCCGGCAGGTTTGGGATCCCCTGATTCTGAAGACCCCGGCGTGGCAATTTGTGCCCTTCGGACCCCGTATAGCTCAATGAAAGCACGGTGTTGGGCGAGACCTCGTGCTCGTAAGAAAGACTCCATTCGTAAACGTAGCCGTTGCGGATGTTGGGAGGAGAAGAAATAGCCACCGGCGGCGAATTTCCAAGTTGATAAGCAAGCCCGTAGCTCAGGATGGCCGGAGCAAACGACTGCCCGCAGGCGCTCGGCCCGTAGAATCGGCACAAGTCGAGTCCAAAGAGAAACTCGGTGAGGGGAGCGCTCAGCCGCGTCTCCGAAGCATAATCGAGTTCGCCGAGTGAATTGAAGATGCCTAAGCCGCCGCGCAGTGCGCGCTTGCTGTTTCCGGAAAGGTCATAGGCAAAGCCGAGGCGCGGCGCCCAGCCTGACCAATCCGGCCGAATCAGCGAAGCCGGCAGGTCCGCTTGCTGCGAGGTGAGAAACTGCAAGCTATAATGCAACTGCAGACTTTCAGTGAACGGATTGGCGAGGAGCGCCTGCGCCTGGCCGCGGTCGTTGCGAATAATGAACCGCGCCGCGTCCGTGGGGTCGAGGATGGAACCGCGTCCGTCCGCATTGACCGGCGGTGAGTAAAACTCTTCGCGCAGGCCATAGCTGAGTGTCAAGCGGCGCGAGACGTGGAATTCGTCCGCGAAATACGCTCCGAAATAGTCCAGGCGATCGTGGCCTCCGGAATTACCGGCCTGCGCAAAGGACAGGAAGGGCCGTCCCAGAAGGAAGTCGGAAAATGCTGTGCCCGAGACTGACCCCAAGCCGTCGCTGAACGAGAATACCCCCTGGCCGAAATCCTCCACGAGATAAAACAGCCGGTAGCGGCGCACGTCCGCGCCGAATCTCCATGTGTGCCGCCCTTTCACCCAAACCAGATTGTCGGTGAACTGGAACGTGTGGTTCTTGCGAATCTGCGGCTGAAAGATGTCGCTGTCGCCCAGGTCGGCATAGCCCGGCACGTTGATAGCGGGAATCCCGTCGTTGGTCGCGCCGGAGGCGCGCGCGATGCCCAAAGAGGCGAGAAAACCACTGTGGATATTCTGTGCCTCTTTTGTGCCGAAGTAATACGCGTATCCGAAGCGGAAGTCGTTGACGAGCGTGGGACGAAAAACGGAAGCTAGCCCGAGCGCGAGGTTCCTTCCCGTATCGTTCTTGTTGGTGCCGAAACCCGGCGGCGCGGAAGGGTTTTGAGCGAAGCTGTTGGGCACGAAGGGAAAAAGCTGTGCGCCATTGAAGAGCAGGAATCGCCCAAAAAGTTGATGGCGGGGACTTAACTGATGATCGAAGCGCGCCAGGAACTGGTCCATATTCACGCGGCGCGACCCGATGTTGAGGGTGTTGTTTTCACCCACGGCGGCGTTAGGCAGGTTGGGCAGCGGTTCGCGTGCCAGGATCGCGCTCGAGAGCGGATCGAGGGCGGATTCCGGAATCCGGTTCCCCGGAAACGGCTGGCCGGTGGCAGGATCGAGAATAGCCGGAAACGGCTGGCCGGTGAGCGGATTCGTGCCGCTGAAGTCGCCGCGTCGCATCGTATCTGTGGGCAGCAGGGTTGTATTCGTAAGGCTCTGGCGGATTCGCAGGCCTTCATAATTGGCGAAGAAAAAGGTGCGATTGCGCCGCAATGGTCCGCCCAAGCTGAGACCGAACTGATTCTGGCGGTAGGGCGGAATTGGCCGCTTCAGGTCATCGAAAAAATTCTTGGCGTCCAAGGTGCTGTTACGCAGGAACTCGTAGGCGGTGCCGGAGAATCGGTTGGTCCCGGAGCGCGAGGCGATATTGACCTGCGCACCAGAGGTCACGCCCTGCTCGGCGGAATAGGAATCCTCCACCACGCGGAACTCGCGGACGGCATCGACGGAAGGATTGACCGTCAGGCTGTACGCAAAGGGTTCCATGAGGGTGACCCCGTCGAGTGAAAAATTGTTGCGCTCGGAGCGCTGGCCGTTTACCGAGAAGCCCAATCCCAGGGCCGCGGTATTGAATTGCTGGCTGGAGCCGTTGGGATAGGGCGGGACGGCGCCGGCTGCGAGCAGCGCAAGCTGCGAAAATTGCCGGCCATTCAGGGGCAGGGAATTGACGCGCTGATTCGAGATCTCGTCGCCCAAGGCCGGGGATGCGGTTTCAACGAGCGGCGGTCGCGCCTCCACCTGCAGCACAACCTGTTCCCGCGCGACGTGCAGGATGAGGTCGATGCGAAGCATCTGCCCGACCTCTAAAACCAGGCCGTGCAGGACTCGGGTGGCGAAGCCGGACGCAGCCACTTTCATGTCGTACGTGCCCACGGGCACAAGCGGGAACGTGTAGAAGCCTTGCGGATCGGTTTGCGTCTGGCGGATTTGTCCGGTGGCGGTGTTCTTCAACTCGAGTTGTGCTCCAGGTATTACCGCTCCACTGGGATCGGTGATAAGTCCTTCGAGGTGACTGTTCCAGTTTTGGGCGCGCAGGGCGGACTGGGCCAGTGCGATGTTGAGCAAGAGAATTGCTGCGACGATCTGCAAACGCGAGAAAGACTCTCGCGCGATGGTGGTTGTCAAGGGAACTGCCTCACGGCGGGGCAGAGGCGGAAAGGGCGGACGCTACGGAATCCTACACTCGCAGGCGACTCTCTCCGCTGGCTGCGGAGGCATCTGTGCCTGGTAAACGAGGACCGGCCCTGACCTTCTTTCATCCGGACTGTACCGTCGGCCCCGGAGTTTCACCGGATCCTGGGGGTTGCAGATTCTCATCGCTCGGGCCATCTCTAAATATGGCCAGGGCGGATCGAATCTCCCCTCGCGGGCTTTACCGCCGATCAGGAATTGGAGATGCGACCGCTTGCTTGGGCCGCAAATCCTCACCCTGCCCCGAAGGTCATTAACTCACATCTATGAATTTATCACCTTCCTGGCGATTTCTCAAGAGGTCGTGACTGCCCGGCTGGAGTTTCGATGCTGCGAGCGGCAAAGGCAAGGGTGGTGCCATCCTGGATTTGCCCTTGCCCAAACCCATCGGCTGGATATAATCGCAGAGCCTGATTCGGTGATTCGATCGCGGTTGAACCCGGCAAGTATGGACACCACACCCTCTTTTGAAGTGCGCCGCCGCGGAGAGCCCTGGGCGTTGGGCACGGTGTTGGGTTATGCCTCGGCGAACATTTTCGATCGCCTCGCCATAGTTCACGCTGATCCGCTTATCGGGCCAGTGGTGCGTGGCCTGCCCAGTCTGGTGCTGGGCATTATTCTAGTGTGGAAGCACCGCACCCTCGACCAATTGCGGCCGAGTTCGCCGCGGTACATGGGTCGGCGCGCCATCTTGGCCTTTGTGGCCGCCGGCATGATCTCCACCTCGGGACTTTTCCTCTACTACTTTGCGATTCGGGTGGGGGGGGTGACCATCACGATTCCAGTGCAGGAGACGTATGTCATCTGGGGGACGTTGATAGCCTGGGTGGTTCTGCGTGAGCGGATTCACCGTTACGCGCTCGTGGGAGTCGGGTTGATCTTCGCAGGGTTGGTAGGGCTTTCGCTAGGTCAAGCAACCGGCCAGCCCATCTCGCCGCTTTGGTATTGGGCCATCCCGCTGGGATTCGGCACGGCGCTGGCATACGGAGTCTCCGGGGTGTTGTGGCGGGATGGGCAACTTCGCGGCGCTCACCAATCGACGGCGATTCTCCTGCAGTTCTCGACGAGCGTGGCCGTGGGTCTTGTGGGTTTGCTGATCGCCGGCCGGAACCCTGCTCTGCTGACGACAAATTGGCGAGCTCTGGCGGCACTGCTCACGAGTGGAGTCCTTTCGGGTGTGCTCGCCATCTACTGCATGTTTACGGCGCTGCGTCTGATGGCGGTAGCGCGAGTCTACGCGTTCTCCTCGCTCACGCCACTGGCCGCAACCTTGTTCGCGCACTTTTTTCTGCATGAGTTCCTGAATCTCCTCATGCTGCTCGGCATCGTCCTGGTGTCAATTGGGGTAATCCTGACGCAGATCTTCCGGCCCAACGATGAGCGCCAGGCCTAATGTCGCCGCCGTTGCATCGGCACGATGGGGACAGGCCCTGGCATGGGTTCGAGGTGCGTTTCAGAGGTTGGGAGTGCGGCCGGGTTTGATCTGGTCGAGGTGTTCTTTGAATCGGTCGCGAACTTCCCGCTCCTTGCCCTGCGCGAGTTCATCGCGCAACTCGTTCAGCGCGAAGTGCACGATGTCGTGGTGGTGCACCTCTTCGGGCGCCAGTGCGGTGCTGAAGCGCAACCAGAGACTATGGAGCAGATCAATTTCTTTGGGCGTCAAGTGGGGGGCGTGCGGACCCAGATAGAAGATTTCTTCTCTCCCATCGGGTGTGAAGATCTCCAGCGCCAGCCGCGGCTTGGGGTCGGACAACCGTTCCCAGGCAGACCCGGCGCGACGCGCCTCCTCTGCCACCGGCATCTTCGCGGAGAGGGCAAGGATAATCGTGGAGGATTCGAGAGAGTGCGCGGATCGCAGGATCCCTTCCCAAATCTCATTGGCGGCGGCAACCGACAAGTGGATGCTCTTGCCTTCGTGTTCGGCGAGGGCGAGCGCGCGAGTGAAGAGATGCTGTTCCGTAGCGCTGAAGAGCTGCTCAGGCGCAAGTCCACCCTCACCGGAGGCGGCCCGCAGCAGGATTCTAATGTGCAGCACCACGAGGTCCTGGTGGGCCGTGTTGACGCGCCGGAGTGCGGAGGCAAGATGGTAGAGGGTGTGATAGTCGCGCACCAGGACCAGAACGTTGCCCGGGCGAACGCCCACCGCCTTGGGGGTGAGTTCTTCACCGGGGACCAGATGGAACTGGTCGAGTTCTTCGTGAACACCCTGGCGGGCCCGCGTGATCTTCTCACTAACGCTGAAGACACCGAAGAGAAAAATCGTAAAGGTGATGCCGGCGATGGTGGCGATTTCTTTGGTAAGCAGATTGACCACGGCGATCCCGAGAAGCACGAGGGTGATTAAGGCAAGTCCGACGGGAATCTCGCGCCCGGCAATGTGCAGGTTCAAGGGAACACGGTACTCGCGCGGGCCGGCGTTTTTGTAACGCAGCACGAGCACTGCCAGGCCCTTCATGACGAAACTCCAGACCACACCAAAGGCGTAAGCGCCGCCCAGGAGATAAAGGTTCCCCCGGCTCAGGATAATGGTCAGGATTTGCAGGCCGACCACGAGGTCGATAATCCGATAGGATGTGCCAAACCGCGGATGCGGGCGCCGAAACCAGTCAGTCAGGACCCCGTCTTCCGACACCCGGTTGAGAACCCCGTTGGAACCTACGATGGCGGTGTTCACCCCTCCGGCCAGAATCAGCGTGCCGACCAGGACGACGAAGCCATGGAACACCAAACGGAGCGTGAGGGGCCCCGCGACGTTCATCGCCAGGCCGCCGATGAGATTATCGAAGAAATTCGTGCGCGCGCTATCCGGAATGATCATCACGGCGAAGAATGAGACTAACGACGTGAATACCAGGCTGTAGATGAAGATGACCAGACCGGCTTTCTTCAAATTCGGCAGCTTGGGGTGCTGAATCTCGCGATAGACCTGGGCGAGAGATTCCTCCCCGCTCATGGCCAGGATGGAGTGCCCGAGGCCGATAAAGATTCCCAGCAGCGCGATGGTGTGCGGAAGCTTGCTTCGGCTCAGCCACCCCAGCGCGTCATTGGAGAAATGCATGCTCGCCAGCGTGGGAAAAGGAGGTAGGTGTGCCCCTCTTACCCAAAGCGTGTATCCACACCAACAAATTAATAGCACTACCATTACGGTAGTAAGCTGCATAATACGCAGCGCCTTCTCACTCGATTCCGGGATTCCCTTGATGTTTTCCCACCAGAAATAGAGGATGACCAGGATGGCGAACCCGGCGGCCGTCAGGTTTACCGGAAAAACGATGCCCAGGTGCAGATAATGCATGAGGTCGTTCAGAAATCCGACCAGATATTGGCCGGCGGAAACGCCGCTGATGGGCCCCGTTAAGATGTAATCGAACATCAGGGCTGAGACGGAAAACTTGGCGAGCGTTCCGCCCATGGCTTCTTTCACCACGCGATAGACGCCGCCGCGCACGAACATGCTGCAGCTCTCGACGTAGATGGCGCGCACGGCGTAGGAAAACAGCATGACGCCGAGGATGAACCAGGGAGCTGACTTGCCCACGGCCTGCTCCGCGATTCCGCCGGCGTAGTAAGCAGAGGAGGCAAGATCGTTCAGGACAATGGCCGCGGCTCGCCAAAAGGTGATGAAGGCGAGCATGGCGGTGGTCGCCACCATGACTCGAGGCAGAGCAGGTGCGGCGCCGCGGGGGGTGGGTTGTTCGGTGGGATTAATCTCCATCTTGGGCTTTAAGAGTAACCTCGCGCGTCAGAACGCGACCAAAGATATTCGCACAAGTTTCGAAACGATGCAAATGGGTGCGGCGGGCCTCCCTTGAGTGCGCTTTTTGTCTGCCTTACAATGATCTCCGCATAGCGTGTTCATGCCCTGAGCGTGTTTCGACAACTTGACCGCGTTTGAGAGTTCCGCGTGGATGTCGCCTACGAGCTCACTCCTCTGGTAGCCGCTAAGTTGGTGGTGTACACCTTTGGCACGCTCGTCCATCTCTTCCTCATGGTACTGATTCTGGGAAATCGCCGGCTGCGGCGGTTTGAATGGATGCTTTTCTCTTTGATGGCGGCGCTGTTCATGTGGTACGTCGGAAATCTGCTGGCCCTCAACCTCGGCCTTTACTACGGCGCCGGCCCCACGGTCCTTTCGGGATTCTCTCGCATCGTTTCAGTAATCGGATTCATCGCCGCCGTCCCGCTCCTGGTTCACGTGCAAGCGGAATATTTGGCCGGCTTTGTTCCGATTCGGGTGTGGCAAAGGTTGCTGGTGACGTGTTTCTATCTGCCCGTGATGGGGATTCCCTGGGTCGTGGGAAGGTTGCTCGCCCACGCCGGTGTGGAACCCCTCGTGGCCCTCGGGCAGCTTGGAAGACCATTGGTTCTATGGGCTGTAGCCGCCTTGCTCGTGGCGGCGGTGTTGAACTTGTACCTGAACTGGCATCGCAAAGTCGTTGACCCCACGCTGGCGCGATTTCATGGATACCTCGCGGGGTTGCAGGGGTTTCTTGCCGTGGGCCTCGCGGTCGTCTATTTGCCGCCTGCGCTGGCGCCCGTGGGTGGGCTGGGGGGATATTTCCCCACCGCGTTGTTGCTGGCTGCGATTTTTCCCAGCGGTCTGGTGGGTTACTCCATTTTCCGGTACAACTTCCTGGATCTACGCGTCCAACGGAATGTTGCCTACTCGGTCGCTGCGATCTTTGCATTTCTGATCTACCTGAGCTTTATGCGCCGACTGAGCGGGTGGCTGGAGGCGCACGATGTCTTGCCTGCGGTGGTTACGGAAACCGTGATGATATTCATCCTCGTAGTCCTCCTTGAGCCTGTGAAACGGCTCATCAATCGCGCCTTGCACCGGCAGTTCGTAGCGGAATTCGAGAAGGTCCAGAAGCTGGCAACGGAAATTGAAGAGCACGCCAAGCAAACAGGAGATGTGGAATCACTGCAAGCGTTGGTGGAGGAGCGCGTGCCGCGGGAACTTAGTCTGGAGAGGGTCAAGCTCTGGCGGGGCCACGCGCGCCCCGAAACGCGGGGTGTGTCAACCCCGACTAAAACGCGCTTGGTGCCGATTTCTCGTGGCGGAGAAAACATCGCGCTCCTGGAAGTTGTTCCAACCGCGTCCGAGGTTTCAGGTGAGCAGCTCGCAGCGCTCGAGATCCTTGCCGACCGCTTGGCGGGGGCCCTGGAAATCTGCCAGCTCATCGCCGACAAGGTCAAACTGGAACGTGAACTGGCGGAGAAAGCCAAACTGGCCTTTCTGGGCGAGATGGCGACGCGGATCGCGCACAATGTGAAGAACCCGCTCAGCGCCATGAAAACGCTTGGGCAGCTCTTGGAAGAGGATCAGACTCTTCCGCCGCACGCGCGGCACGACTGTCGCCTGCTGGTCGAGGAGATCGACCGCTTGAACAGAAACATCTCGCAGGTCCTCCGCTACGCCAAGCCTGCCCGAGACACCGACCGCCCTGCGGACTTGGGAGTAATCGTTGACCGGGTTGTTGGCATACTCCAGATTGAAGCAGAGCGGCGCCGGGTGGCGCTGGAAGTGAACGCTGAAGCGGCATGCCTGGTCGAAGGCGGAGAAGAGGCGGCGAACGACATCATTTCGAATCTGGTGGTGAATGCTTTGGAGGCGAGCGGAGAGGGAAGCACGATTCGGATTCGTATTGTGCGCCCGCAGTCCCACTTGGGTTGGGTCGAGTTCTGTGTAGAAGATCAGGGCCTGGGCGTCCCCAGGGATAAGTTGGACAAGATTTTCCAACCCTTCTTCACCACACGTTCCGGGGGTACGGGGCTGGGCCTGGCCATTGTCAAGCGACGCCTGGATGAGATTGGTGGCTCCGTGGATTGTGAGAGCCCTGTTCGGACGGGGCCTGCGACTTCGGTGCACCCGGGGGCGCGATTTGTTGTACGCTTCCGGGTGGCCAGGTCGCTGGTACCGGCAGTTTAGATGAGAGGCATGCATTTTCGAGATTCGTACGGAACCCCTGGAGACGAGGCGAGCGGTGGATCAGCTGCTGCAATCCCTCGCACAAGCCTATGAACCACCCGGAATCTCCGCTGCAGAAACGTGGGTCCCCCACCCTTCTGATTGTTGATGATGACCAGACGGCCCGCTACGGCATGCGCCGCGCGCTGGAGCAGAGCTATCGGGTCCTGGAGGCGGAGAGGATTTCTGCCGCCCGCGCGATTGTAGCCGCGGAGAATCCCGACTTACTCCTGCTGGATATCGAAATGCCGGAAGAGAGCGGTCTGGATTATCTCCGCGAACTGAAAGCTCAAGCCGGCAGCCCCGTGGTGATCATGATTACCGCCTATGGGTCGGAAAAGATCGCGGTGGAGGCGATGAAGAGCGGCGCATACGACTATCTGCCGAAACCCTTCGAAATCGATGAACTTCGCCTGGTGGTCGAGCGCGCCCTTGAACACTCGGTGCTGAAGGAAGAAAACGTGCGCTTGAAGCGCCAATTGGTATCGGAAGGTGAATTCGGCGCCATGATCGGGTCCAGCAAGGTGATGCGAGAACTCTTTGATTTGGCGGACCGGGTCGCACAGGCGGAAGTCACCGTGCTGATTGAGGGAGAAAGCGGGACGGGCAAAGAATTGTTGGCCACAGAAGTACACCGGCGCAGCAATCGCGGTCGGGGGCCGTTTGTAGCCTTGAACTGCGCCGCGCTCCCCGAGCATTTGATCGAGAGTGAGTTGTTCGGGTACGAAAAGGGAGCATTTACCGGCGCGACTTCGATGAAGCGCGGCAAGTTCGAGCTTGCGCACGGGGGCACACTCTTCCTGGATGAAGTGGGGGACATGTCGCTCGCTACGCAGGCGAAACTACTGCGCGTCCTGGAGACACGCAGGGTTGAGAGACTGGGCGGAACCGCGTCGGTCGAAGTGGACGTGCGAATTATGAGCGCCACCAATAAAGACCTGGCTGCCGCAATCGCCCAACAAACCTTTCGTGAAGACCTCTATTACCGCCTGCGGGTGGTGTTATTGCGGCTGCCGGCGCTGAGGGAACACCGGGAAGACATTCCCCTTTTGGCCGGGCAGTTCAGCCGAATGCTCGGCGAAAAGCACGGGCGGCCGTCGGTCGCGGTCTCCAGGGAAGCGATGGAACTTCTGAGGGCGGGGGAATGGAGGGGCAATGTCCGCGAGCTGAAGAATGCGCTGGAGAGTGCTATCGTGATGAGCCGCCGCGACACGTTGGGTCCTGAGGATTTCCCAGGGGATTTTGGGATAGAAGGTGCGGCCAGGCAAGGACTTTCCGGGGACGTGGCGTGCCTGGCTATCGGCGACTACCGAGAGGCTCGGCGACAGTTTGAAATTACGTATATCAAGGGTAAGCTTCACGAACACGGTGGCAATATCACCCGTACGGCTGCCGCCATTGGCCTGCACCGCCAGAGCCTGCAAGAAAAGTTGCGCGAATTGGGGATTCAAGTCGAACGGGAATAGGTTGGTGGCACTGCCGGACATGCGTCGACTCGTCCACCGGCGGCAGGTTGCTCAACCTCTTTCCAACGGCTGCACTGCGGGCAGGCATATTCAAAAATGGGTATAAACAGAAAGGGCTATTCTTTGGGTTCAATCTCACAGCCTGCTTGCTCTTCTTTCCCCGACGGGGAAGCCGCGCGTGGTGCTCAGGTGAAGCGAGAGATCCCCGGGATGCGAGGCAGGACCACAAACCACAGGACCAGGAACAGGACAAAAAACAGGATTCCTTCCATCACCACTATCATACCCTGCATGGGCTATCCGCAGCTAGAGGGAATTGGGCCCGCAGAATTCCGGCATCCTTCGATCAGATGGTGGGCCAGAGCGATTCCCAAATCTTGAATTCGTGATGAAAGCCTGTCTGCTCGGCACGAGTGAACTTGCGGCCGGAGGCAACCTCCAGCGTTTCCTGGAAGATCTTTCGGCCGACCTCTTCGATAGTTTCCGCTTGCTCCAGGATCGTACCGGCGTTGATATCAAGATCGCGGTAGGACCGCGCCAGATGCGGATTGCTGCCAATTTTCATAACCGGGCCCAGAGCGCAGCCGATGCCCGTCCCGCGGCCGGTGGTGAAGAGCGCCACCTGCGCTCCGCTGAGGAAGAGGGCGGGAGTGCAGACCTGATCGTAACCGGGGGCGTAGAGCACATAGAGGCCCTTACGATCGCCCAGCCACTCGCCGTACTCGATTAAATCTTCGACAATAGAGGTTCCGCCCTTGGCTTTGACGCCGCTGGATTTCAGATAAATGTTATAGAGCCCGCCCTTGATGTTGCCCGGCGATGGGTTGTCGCGGAAGTCGGCGCCGGATTTCCGCGCATAGGCCTCATACCGTTTAAGTGCACCCATCAACTTGCGGCCCACCGTGCGCGTGCGTGCGCGCCGGACTAGGTCAAGCATGGCGGCGCCCTGCAACTCCGGGATCTCGGGAAGGAAGACAGCCGCGCCGGCTTTCACAAACATGTCCGCGGCCACACCGACAGCGGGATTGGCTGTAACGCCGGACCAGCGATCCGATCCACCGCACTCAGTCCCCACGATGAGTTTTGAAATGGACACCGGCTGGCGCTGAAACTGATTGGCGTAATGAAGCAACTTCTCCACGGCGTTCAGCCCGTGTTCCACGGTGCTCTCGCTGCCACCCTCTTGCTGGACAGTCAGGTTCACGACGCGTCGGTGGTAGTCCGTAACGGCAGCATGAAATATAGGTCCGGAGCATTCCACGCACGTCTTGCCGCAACCCAGGTCAATGTAAACGGCAGCGCCCAAATTGGGATGGCGCAGGGTATTCGCGAGCAGTCCATTCAGGATTTCGACGGCGCGGCCATCGGGCATTCCGCAGCCGGATTCGTGAACGATGGGCACGACCCCATCCACGTTGGGGAACTTAACACGCGAATAGATTTCGCGCATGGCGCGCGTGGCAATTTCGCGGACTTCGCTGGAGGAACACATCCCCGAGGTAACGACAGCGACGAGGTTCCGAGCGCCGACGGCTCCGTCAGAGCGAACGAAACCGTCAAAGGTCAGGGACGAAAGTTCCGGATCGAGGCGGGTCGGTGTGGGGTTGTCGCGGTACCTGACCGCCAATCGGGGCAGGCGGGAATGCAGGTTGGTTGCGTCGATTGGCTCGCCGGGCCGGACGGAGCGGGACGCGAGCCCGATGGGATCGCCCAGCGTGATGTAAGGCTGGCCACGGGGAATCGCTTTGATCGCGAAGCTTTGGCCCAGCAGGGCACGGCCTGAAACGGTTATGACTTGGCCGGCGTGTGTCAGACGGGTGCCTTTCTCGATGAAATCCGCCGTCACTACGGCCACGTTGTCTTTGTCAGGCCGCACCGCGACGGCGACTTCCGAAAGTTCTCTGGGCTCCATGGCCATCAGTTTGCCTTTGGTCAGATCGCGGGGATGCTTCTGTGCTCCCTGATATCGCTGCTTGTGCAGCGCGTCGCAATTCATGGTGCATTTGATGCGAGCGGGTTTACGTTGTAGCGCCGGGCTTTAGCCCGACAGGTGCCGCCCTAAAGGGCGGCGCTACAAGTACTATTACCTGCGACGCACTACACGAGATTGACAGACCCTTCCTGGGGTTCAATTGTCCGCTCCCATCGCGTCCTAGAGCACGCTCTGTTCCGCCGGTTGGACGACGCCTGCACCTGCTGGAACTCGCACGCGTGATCCATAAAAGGCGTAGTGGGTGATAAAGGCGTAGCACGCCAGCGGGACGAGCAAGGCAAGAGCCATGCTGTGGGTGAGCTGGTAAATGCCCGCCATGGCCGGTGGCGCGCAAGCCCCGCCGATAATCGCCATGATGATGATGGAACCGCCGACCTTGGTGTTGGCGCCCAGTTGTTTGATGCCCAGGGCAAAGATGGTGGGAAACATGAGTGACATGAAGAAACTGGTCATGAACACAGCGCCCACTCCGAGCCAGCCCGGGAACAGAACTGCCAGGCCAGCGAGCGCCACATTGATGATCCCATAGATTCCCATGAGGCGCGTGGGCTGGACGAACTTCATCAAGTAGGTGGCGGTGAACCTTCCTACGCCGAACGCCACGAGCGTCCCGGTGAGAAGATAGCCGGCGATTTTCTCCGGCTGATGGGTGTAGTCCTGGATGTACTGGATGTAGTAACTCCAGGTTCCGACCTGAGCTCCCACATACAGGAATTGGGCAATGACCCCGCGCACAAAATGCGGGTAATGAATAAGGTCGCGGGCCCTGCCGTGCGAGCGGCCGCCCGCCGGTTCAGCTTCTTCGGCCACCTTGGGGAATCGCGTCCGCAGGATGAGCAGCGCCCAGATGAAAATGATCGTCCCCAGAACAAGGTAGGGGGTGACCACGCGTAGAGTCTCGCTACGCAGGTATGCCTCGTAGGTGCCGGCAACTTTGAGGGCGGCGACCTGTTGCTTGTTCAGTTCGACCCCGGAGAAAATGAAGACGGTCCCCACCAGGACGCCGGTCACGGCTCCCACGGGATTAAAGGCTTGCGAGAAGTTGAGCCGCCGCTCGGAAGTTCGGGGATCGCCCAGCAAGGCGATAAACGAGTTGGCTCCCGTCTCCAGAAAGGAGGCGCCGCTGGCGATGACGAACAGGGCGAAAAGGAAAAATCCATATTGCCGTACAATGGCGGCCGGCCAAAACAGAAAGGTCCCGGCGCTGTAGAGGAACAAACCAATCACCAGCCCCGTCTTGTACCCGTATCTGCGCATTACCAGCGCGGCGGGTACGGCCAAAACGAAATACCCCATGTAGAAAGCTGACTGGATCAATCCCGCTTTGAGGCGAGTAATCTCGAACGACTTCATGAACTGCTTGATCAGAATGTCATTCATGTTGCTGGGGATACCCCAAAACAGGAACAGCGCCGTCACCAGAACAAAGGGCAGGGTATTCCCAGCCGAAAACAGCGGAGGATGATGATCCAAATTCCCGTTGGCATCCCTTGTAGGCATAAGTGAAGCTCCGAATTCGAAAGTAACAGGCTATGAAATTCTCATCGTGGGCAATAAGGCAGCGGCCTTCCCGGAAGGCCGCTCAGACTTCATCATATCGCAGGTCGGGAAGATTGAGCGGAGATACCTTGCGCTCGAACGGCCGCAGGAAGCATCCGCGCGGCGGCGATGGATCCCCGTTCGTGTCTCCCTTAGGTATTCAGGTCCTGCGTGTCGAGTGCTCCCGCACCCCGCAGCCGTTCGAAGATGGCAGCGGTTTCGCGAATACCTTCTTCCAGCGGAGTGCGCGGGACGCCTCCCAAATCGCGCTGCAGGGCGCTATCGTCAAGGTCGGCGGCGATGGGCAGAGGTTTGCCCTCTGCCTTGATGAGCGTGCGGGCCTGTGGCAAAACTTGTTCCAGCGTGGCGAGGAACTCCGGCACGCGGACCACGCTGCCGCGCGGCGTATAGACCTTGGCCCCGGCGAGGGCAGCTTCCGCGCAGCGGACAAAGATGCGCGAAGTGTCGCGCACATACTGCAAATCGACGCTGCCAGTGAATCGAATTGTATAGGGCCGGCCAACTACCGCGGCTTTAATAGCCTTGGTCGGGCCGGATGTGATCCCCTGGTCGCGCCCCACGCCGTAAACGGCCCAGGGGCGGATCCCCGCACTCGTGATGCCGTCATTCAGAAAGTAAATGCGGGCGTTTCCCTCGTTGCATTGTTTGAAAACACCGTAGTGGGTTCCGGGCAGAAGGGGCGCGCCTTCGGGGACTGTAGCGCCGCCGTAGGCGTCTTCGGGGCCGAAGACTGCCGCGGAGCTGGCGTAAACAATACTTTGAACCAGGTCGCGCCGGCGCCGGGCGACTTCAAACACGTTGAGGGTTCCTATTACGTTCACCATGGCGCCACGCAAGGGGTCCGCGGCGCAGCCCGGTACCTGGATTCCAGCCAGATGCAGCAAGTGTGTTATGCCATGCTCCACCACGGCACTTTCCACATCTTGGAATTGCGTGATGTCACCCTGGATGAACTGAACTATGGAGAGCTGCTCGGGAGTCAGGAGTGCGGCTAGCCGCGCCGATCCTGCATCGACGTCAAAAATGTGGGGCCGGTATCCACGGTCCATAAGCTCCTTCACGATCCACGTACCGATAAAGCCCTTTGCGCCAGTGATGAGGAATCGACGGGGAGACTCAGCAGAAGCCGAACCTGGTGTCGTTTGGGTCATGCCTTGGCATTATATGAGTTGACGGCAGAGAGTCAATGAGGTGATGAGGCAGGCATCCAGCGGCCGCGTGGCAGGGCAGGGGCGGTTGATGAATCCCCCCCCGGCCGGCTCGCATTTTCGGTCTGGCGTTAGGCGAAGTAGGCCCCGGTTTTCCCTCGGGACAAGGGCACTTTCAGAGGCTGCGGAAGAACTCGTAGGCACTGTCATTCTGAGGAGCCGCAGGCGACGAAGAATCTCGTATGTTCATGAAAATGCACAGGGCGAGATTCTTCGCTTCGCTCAGAATGACAGCAGGGAAGCGTTTTTCCGCAGCCTGTTCCAGCCGCAACGGGAACTACCCGGTCCTTCGTTGCGGCGGGTGGATCAACAGCAGAACGCTGACCGTGGCCAATAGGGGGATCGTGCCCGCGAGGAAGAACGCCGGGTAGTAAGAAAACTTGTCAATCAGCCATCCGACCAGGAGCGTGAAGACGGTTCCGGCCAACCCCGCGCCCAGTCCGCTCACGCCAGTCACAGAGGCGACGACGTCCAGCGGGAACAAATCGGAGGGGAAAGTGAGGCCCATGGTTGACCAGCTTGCGTAGCCCCACACCGCGAAACTGATCAGAAAGAGCGCCCAATAAGCGTTGTGCGTCGTGGCGGCAGGAATTCCAGCCAGAATCGGCAAGGAACTAGCGACGCAGACCCATTTGCGCGCACGCACCACGGGCATGCCGCGCTTGATCAGGAAGCCGGAGGCGAAACCGCCGGTAAAATTCCCGATATCCGCAGCCACAAAGGGGAGCCAGGCGAAAGCCGCGATCTGCTTCAGGCTGAACCCGCGCGCGTCACTCAAATACTGCGGCAGCCAGAAAACGTAAAACCACCAGATGGGGTCGGTCAGGGACCGGCCGAGGACAATCCCCCAAACATTGGATTGCTTCAATAGACTCAGCCAGCGCCCAATGCCGCGCTGCGCGGAGGTGGTGTCGGTGTCGCGACCCGCCGCGATAAGCGCACGCTCCTCAGTGCTCACGCGCGGATGGCGGTCCAAGGGGTGATAGACGGCAAGCCACACGGCCAGCCAGAGAAAACCCAGTATTCCAGACAGCACAAAGGCGTACCGCCAGCCGAGGAGAATGGCAACCCAGGGCACGGTCAGAGCCGCAATCGCACCGCCGACACTTGAGCCGCTATCGAAAATCGCGACGGCCACACCGCGTTCTTTGGCGGGAAACCACTCGGCCACGGTTTTGCTCGCGCCGGGCCAGTTGCAACCCTCGCCGATTCCCAATAGAAAACGGAAGGCGCCAAACGAAAACACGGAATTCGCGAACCCGGTCAGCATGCTGATAACGGACCACCAGATGACCGCCAAGGCGAGGCCCAGACGCGTGCCAATGATGTCGAGCAGGACACCGCCAATCAACCACATGGCGGCGTAGGAGAGCTGAAATACGCCGAAGACGCGGGAGAGTTGGGTGTGGTTGAGATGCAATTCCTGGGTGATGACCGGCGCCAGCACCGAGAAGGTTTGCCGGCTGATGTAGTTAATGACGGTAGAGCCGAACAGGGTCCAGACGATCCACCAGCGAAGCCGCTTGGAAGCCATAGGGAAAAATCCGCCACCTTCAGCGCAATTCGAAGCTCGCGCGAGTGTCGGGGCACAATACCATAGCCGGCCGGCGCCTGTCAGCGATTTTTGGGCCCGAGGACGGTCTGGATTGCCTTCCGATGCCCGTTTCAGATAGAGTAACGCGGGTATCGCGGGATGCCCGCACTTCAAGTGAATCCAGATCTTCTCCAGGAGTTGTTTCATGCGACCTGTCAAGCTAACTTTGATTGTGATCTTCATCCTGCTCGGGAGTGGGTTGCCGGCTTTCAGCGAGAACGTCCGCGTGTGGCAGGGGAATCTGGAGATTCCGACCTACCTGCTGGGCGCGGACGACCCCAACCCCCCGTTTGCTCTGGCGGAGCATCGCCGCATCTATCCGTACACGATGATGGATGACCTCACGGACCGGCTGGAGACGAAGAGTTATCAGGCGGTTTTCCTGGAGAACGAATATCTCAAAGCCATTGTTCTGCCCGAGATGGGAGGGCACCTCTATTCGCTCTATGACAAAGTCAACAAGCGTGAAGTGTTTTACCGCAACAACGTAGTGAAGTACGGCCTGGTGGCGCTGCGCGGCGCGTGGGTGTCGGGTGGCATCGAGTTCAATTTTCCCAACGGGCACTCGGTGGTGACGGTCTCGCCGGTCGCCTTCACAACTCTCCAGAGTCCGGACGGCAGCGCCACCGTGGTGGTCGGCGATGTGGATCAGGTCACGGAGATGCATTGGGAAGTGGCGCTGACGCTGCACCCGGGGCAGGCGCGGCTGGAACAACAGGTGACGCTCTTCAACGGCACGCCGCTTAGCAACCTCTACTGGTTTTGGGCGACGACGGCCGTACCGGCAAGCGAGGACATGCAATTCATCTATCCCATGCGGGAGGCCAACCCGCACCTGAGGGGCGAGTATTGGTTGTTCCCGGTCCACGACGGCGTGGACAATAGCTGGTACAAGAACGTTCGCCAGCCGACTTCACTTTTCGGCCACCATGTGCACCGCGACTTTTTTGGGGCCTACTACCACAAGTCGGATTACGGTGTCGTGCACGTCGCGGACTTTCGGGAGGTCGTGGGGAAGAAGACGTGGACGTGGGGCGTGGCCGACGACGGATTGATTTGGACGGATCTGCTCACGGATCACGACGGACCTTACAACGAAATCCAGGCCGGCCGTTACGAGACGCAGATGAACTATGAGTTCATCGCACCGCGTCGCGTGGAGTCCTTCACGGAGTTCTGGTATCCCGTACAGGGACTCGACGGCGGCTTCGTCGAAGCCAATGCCCGGCTGGCCTTGAACGTGCACTTCCGCAAGGCCGAGCCAGGCATTCCACAGCACGTGGAGTTTTCGCTCTTCCCGACCGTGCCCCTCCAGGATGCGAAGGTCCACGTAAGGCTGGGGGCGCAGGTTCTTAAGGACCTCGGCCCCGTTTCCCTTGCGCCGATGACCCCCGTGAAAGTGGGCGTGCCGGTGGCGGATCTGGGGGCGGCCCAGACCAAGATCGAAATTGAGGTGAACGGACCGAACGGCCAGACGCTCTTGCACTGGGCGGCTGCCGATCCGATCGACGGCAACCCGGACTTCGTGCCGGCCGCCGACATTGCAGCGCCGCCTCCGAAGCCGGTCGAGAAGATGAGCGTGGAGGAGCTCTACCTGCGCGGCGTAGAAGAGGAAAAGGACGGCCGGGAGCGGGCCGCGATGGGCACCTACGAGTCGGTGCTGGAGCGCGATCCCGGTTATGTGCCCGCCTTGTTGAAATTGGCGTGGCAGCAGTTCCGTGCCGGAGACTTCCGGGTGGCGGAGGGTTTTATCGCCCGCGCACTGGGGCGCGATGGCCTCAATCCTGAAACGCACTACGCTGCCGGAGTCATCTATCGCGCGGCGCACCGCTGGTCCCTGGCCCAGGACGCCTTTTGGGCGGCCATCCATTACGGCGGCGCGGCAGCTCCCGCCTATGCCCAGTTGGGAGAAATCGCCATTCGGTTGCAGAAGTATGACCAGGCGACGACGCTGCTGTATCGGTCGCTCAGCTACAATCCTTACGATGCCATGACCATGACGGATCTTGCCGCAGCGCAGCGGTTGGCGGGCCACACCGGAGAGGCGGCGAGGACTATGGCGCAGGCTCTCGCACGCATGCCGTTGTTGCCCTATGCGCGAGCCGAGCAGTGGCGGATCGCGAGCGCGGCGGCGAAAACGGCGTCCAAGTCTACGGACCACACACCGGAAGATTGGGCGAAACCCTATCCCGCTGCGGCGGACACTTACCTGGAGGTCGCGGCGTGGTACCGCACGCTGGGTGATGTCGCTTCCTCGGACGCCGTCTTGCACTCCGCGCTCAGCCGCCTGCCGGGGCAATCGATTACTCCGGTGGTTTATTACTATCTGGCCGCGAATGCGCGCGAAGCAGGGAAGGATGACCAGGCTGACCAATATGCGCGGCAAAGCGAGGCGGCGCCTTACACCCAGGTATTTCCGAATCGCCTGGAAGATGCGTGGGTCATTGACGAGGAGTTACGGGACCATCCCCTGGACGCGCATGCCTCGTACCTGCTGGGGAATTACCTGTTCGCGCATGGTCGCTATGATGACGGCGCCCGATATTGGTCGGATGCTTTCGGGCAGGGCTTTGAGTACTCCGTGCTGATGCGGAATCTCGGTCTCTACGCCTGGCGCGTAAAGAACGACCTCGCCGGCGCCGCGGGATTTTACGAAGAGGCCGTAAAACTGGCCCCCGAAGACTATCGCCTCTATGTCGACCTGGACGAGATCTACTTCCGCCTGGGGAAGGCGGGGAGTCGCGAGAAGTTGTTTGCTCAAGCGCCCGCCTCAGTTCTTGACCGGGACCTGGTGCGGGTGCGGCGTGCACTTTTGCTGACCCAGGCGAAGGAGTACGACGGGGCAATCGCGCTATTGCTCGACCACCACTTCAAGCCGTGGGAAGGGGGCGTGGGCGTGCGCGCGATGTACGTGCTGGCGAACTTCCAAAAGGGAATGCGCGCCCTGGAAGACAACAAGCCGGCGGAGGCCGTGGCGGCATTCCGCAAGGCGCTCGAATATCCGCGTAACCTGGGCGCCGGCAAGCCTGACAAACCGCACGATGAGGAAGCTCTCTTCTGGTTGGGCGAGGCCCTGAAGGCCGCGGGTAGTGCTGACGCGGCGCACGACGCCTGGACGCAGGCGGCTGCAGAAGGGAAGGACGGGACTGCGCTTTCGAGACTGTATCGCGGCTTGGCCTTGCGCCGGCTGGGACAGCCGGAAGAGGCAGATAAGGTCCTGAATCCGCTCGCGCAAGTCAAACCGGGAGAAAAACCGGGCGCCGCCGAACTCTACGCTTCCGGCTTGCTCAGTCTGTTTGACAACCGCAGCGACCTAGCGGCGGGGAAGTTCACAGCGGCGCTCGCCGCCGATCCGGACTTCTGGCTGGCACGGCTCGCCCTGGACCGCGTGATCCGGTAGGGCTTGGCTAGGCCGCCTGGCGGGGCTCGGGACACGGGAATAAGCAGGAAGGCCCTGCAACGGCGGAGCTAAACCGGCTGCGGGAAAACGCTTCATGACTGTCATCCTGAGTCCTTCGCTGTCATTCTGAGCGAAGCGAAGAATCTCGCTCTGCCCGCTCAGGGTAAACTACGCGAAGGATCTCGCTCTGCCCGATTTCCTCACCCTTGTGCGAATTTCACAAGGCGAAACCCTCGGCAAAAAACCTTTGGCGCAAGCCGAAAGGCCCTATAATCTCTATTTGGCTCCTCTGGCTTCCGAGGCTCAAATGTATCCTGCACACAAGAGCGTCCTGCTCGTGCTTCTTTTCCTGTCTGCCGCATCTTTGGGCGTTTTCATGACGTCCCTCGATGCCAGGCCTGTACTCCGCTCCATTACTTTTCATGACGACTTCTCTTCCGGCAAACTCGACGCCTGGCAACTCCCTTACTCTGAGGACTGGGTCATCGGGAGCGAAGGTCTGTTGCACTTCCTGCACATGTTGCGGAACCGCGAGCCGTTGGTTCCGCGCCGCCCCATGCAATTCGCGTTGCTAAAAGGTGTCAGCGTAGGGAGTTTCACCTTGCAGGCGCGGGTGCGGCGCGCGGGCGGTTCCATGCTCATGGTATTCAATTACGTGGACACGCTGCACTTCTATTACACGCACCTATCCGTTGACCCCGGCGCCAAACAACCGGTTCACAACGGGATTTTCCTCGTGGACGGCGCTCCCCGCCGCCGCATCGCGGGCACCGAAGCGGCGCCCGTGCTGCCTGACCAGAACTGGCACAAGGTCCGCGTCGAGCGCCAGGTCAGTTCGGGCTCCATCGAAGTCTTCGTTGACGATGAACCACAGCCGCGTTTTTCCGTAACCGACCACACCTTTACGTGCGGCCAAGTCGGTCTCGGGTCGTTCGACGAAACGGGTGATTTTGCTGACGTCCATCTCACTTCGTCAGACGCTGACTGCCCCGCCCAGGGGGTCGTGCTTCGTCCGGCAAGCACCCAGTGAGGAATCCGGGCCTCGTGAATCAAGTTCACGATATTTCTGTTAAGGAGTTGCTATGAGCAAAGATTTTTCACGCAGGAAGTTTTTGGGAAGTCTGGCTATGGGGGGCGCGGCGGGCGCGAGTCTTCCTCTTTTGAAGAATCTGGCCGCGGCTGCGGAAGGCGGTCACGTTTTGCCCCATCGCACCTTGGGTAAGACGGGCGCCAGTGTATCCATTCTGGCCTTCGGCTGCGGTAGCCGCTTCTTAATGTACGAGGACGATGAAAAGGCCGTGTCCGTCCTCAACCACGCCCTTGATCTGGGCATCGACTACGTAGACACCGCTTATGCCTACGGCGACGGCAAGAGCGAGACGCGCGTGGGCAAGGTCATGGCCACGCGCCGCAAGGAAGTTTGGTTGGCCACCAAGATTCCTGACCGGACCCGCGACGGATTCCTCCAGCGGCTGGAAGGCAGCCTGAAGCGCCTGCAAACCGACCACCTGGACCTCGTGCACATTCACAGCCTCGGATACGCCGATGACTTGGCCAAGATTGAAGCGCCCGATGGAGCCCTCAAGGGTTTACTGGAAGCCAAGGAACAGAAAATGGCCCGCTTCATCGGGATGACCAGCCACACGGACGGGGCGGTATTGGCCCAAGCTATCGAACGCCATCCCCTCGACTGCACGCAAATGGCGCTCAACCCCGCCGGCAACGGCGAGTTTGAAAAGACCGCCCTGGTAGCTGCCAACCGAAAGGGCTTGGGTGTTATCGCTATGAAGGTTTATGGGCAGGAATTCCTGATTGGCCAGGAAGCCGGCAAGACCGATGCGGACTCCCTCCTGCGGTTTGCCATGAGCTTGCCGGTTACGGCGGCCGTGGCGGGTATGCCCAAGGTCGAGATGCTCGAGCGCAACGTCGAAGTGGCGCGCAGTTTCTCTCCGTTTAGCGACACGGATATGCAACGGCTGCGGAATAACCTCGGCGTCTCTCGTCACGGACTCGAAAAGAAGCTGGTCGGGCACCTCGACGGGCCGACAAATCACCCGGAGATGTTCTGGGCGTAACCAGGACGGCCCGGTAATGAATCCCTGCGGCGGGGCTAAAGAGTCTGTGTGAAAACCTCTGCTGTAGCGCCGGTCTATGACCGGCGGCCTTGCTTTTTCAACCATTTCGCCGCTCGCAGAGCGGCGCTACAAGTGCTGCCGACCGGTTAGCACACAGACTCTAAAGCCCCGCCCTTCCAAATCCGTGGCGAGAAATCCCGGCTAGACGGCTGTGTTCCGACACCGCCAGGGGTTGTGCGCTCTCGATCCCTGCATGAGTTGCCGCTTTGAAATTCCGAAATCGGAATGGAAGAGGGGTTACAGTATCCGTGTGGCCAGCCAGATCGTGGCGACAACCAGGATGGTCGAAAGGACGAGAATTACGATATCTTCTTTTCCGAGTCGCCCCATCCGCTTGTCCCCCGTGTCTGGCAGCCCGGCGGTCAACGGCTTCTGCCGGTTGGATCTGTGCCGGGGCTCATCGTTTCCAAGGTTATCAGGCATTGGCGCTACTCGTTTCTCGATGGCAGAGACGTGTGTCGTGCCATTTGGGTTACAAGAGAGACGACGGCCTCTCAGTGCCCTCCAGGACTGATTGAACCTGACGACAGCGGTTTCCAAAGCTAATGGTACGCAAGACTGCATTTGCGTGTTCTTTGAAAGAGGTGCAGACTGTTTCGCGGAATATGGGGGGCATCCAAACTGAAGAGAACAGTGGAACCTGCCCAGGAGGATTCTTATGCGCGGTAGCGAAAAGAGACTACCAGGGAGTTGTGCAGTTCTTATCCTTGCCGTTCTGCTGTCAGTGGGCAAGGGCGCCCGAGGCGCGGACTTCTCCGCCGCGGCCGTGAAGGTGGACATCACTCCCTCCGTTAGCAAGTGGCTGGCGGGTTACCCGGCCCGGCAGTCCACCGGCGTGCACGACCACCTCTTTCACCGCATTGTCGCTATGGACGACGGGCACACGCAGTTCTTCCTGGTATCTTCCGACCTTTGCTTGTTTGCTCCTTCGGTATACGACGACCTTACAGCGCAGTTGAAGCGGGAAACGGGAATTGAGCCCCTGCAGGTTTGGTGGACGGTCACGCACACGCACTCGGCTCCTGAGGTTGGACCCCATGGCCTGCCGAAACTCATGATGCCGGAGCGCTACACGCACGAACCGGACCAGGAATACACGGCCTTCGTCGAGAAGGCGCTGATCGACGGCATCAAGGAGGCCAGAAGCAAACTCGCCCCGGCGCGCTTGGCCATCGGTACCGGCTTCTCGGCGGCCAACATCAATCGTCGTGCCCGCGACCCCGAAGGGCGGATTTCCCTCGGCTTAAATCCGGACGGTCCCACGGACCGGCAGATCGGCCTGCTCCGGGTGGAGCGCACGGACGGCTCGCCCATCGCCCTGATCGCGAACTATGCGATGCACGGGACGGCCCTCGGCCCGCAGAACAAGTTGATCAGCGGTGATGCTCCGGGGATTGTGACTGCCTACGTAGAGGAGAAACTGGGTTGCCCGGTGCTGTTCGTCAATGGGGCGGCCGGCAATCTCGCGCCCATCTACACCGTCCAGGAGGATTTCGAGGCCGCTCACATCACCGAATTCAACGTGCTCCTGGGCGATCGGATTTTGGCTGGAAACCGTGCGCTCGTGGTCACCTCCCAGGTCCGCTTCCAGGAAGGTGAAAGGTTCGTGGAGACGCCGCGCCGGAAGGGGTTCGGCTGGGACGCCTCTCTGGGCAACTACCTCGTAGGCGGCAAGGGCGACAACGGAATCATCCGGCTCCCGGTGCGGTTCCTGATCGTCAATGAAGACCTCGCGCTCTGGTCAGCGCCTGTCGAGCTATTCTGCGAGATCTCCATGAACGTGCGGGACCGCTCCCCCTTCCCGCACACTTTCTACTTCGGGTATGCGAACGGCTGGCTGGGCTATCTGGCCACGCGGAAAGCCTTCGGTGAAGGCGGCTACGAAACCCACACCTGCCCCTTCACCGAACAGGTTGAGGAGGATCTGACTCAGGAGGTTGTCTCTTACCTCCAGGGGCACGCCCGGTAGTGAGATTGAATTAGCGCTGGACGCTGCCAGCGGTGGGCGAGAGGCGTCCTGGCAATTCACTCTGGCAGGGAAGGGCGAGGAAGACTGATTCCCCACATTCAGGTTGCAGTAATTTGACTTGCCGAACTTTAGGGACTATACAGGCTGTGGGAAAACGCTCCGATGCTGTCATCCTGAGCGAAGCGAAGGACCCCTGTATTTGAATTATCAAGCAAATACAGAGGTCCTTCGTCGGCTTCGCCTCCTCAGGATGACGGTGTGAGGGGTTTTTCCGCAGCCTGTATAGGAACAGGTCAATCTGGAGGAGCGAAAATGAGTTACGCACCGTACCGCAGGGGTTTTCTGAAAACAGCAGCAATGGCGGCAGTAAGTTCGTTCGGTTTGGGTATGCCTGGTGGCAGCGCGCAACCAAAGAGCAATCCTGCGGCAACCATGCCACGACTTTTCTCCGGGTGCTGTGCCTACTCATACGAAAAGTACCTGCAATCAGGCAAGATGACGATGGAGGAGTTCATCCTCAAGGCTGTGGACTTGGGTCTTAATGGAGTCGACATGACAACGTACTACCTGAAATCCACAGACCCTGCCTACCTTGTAAGTCTGCGTCACCTGGCCTTCAAGAATGGCCTGCCTTTTTCCGGAGTCGCTACCGGGACGGAGATGTGCCAGGCCGACCCTGCCAAGCGCGCCGCGGCGGTTGAGGAGGTCAAGAGATGGGTTGATGTCACCGAAAGGCTAGGGGCCTCTCACTTGCGCGTGTTCGGGGGGGCAGTTCCGAAGGGGGCCACCGAGGAACAGGGGATTCAGTGGGTCGTCGCAATCATGAAACCCGCTTGTGACTACGCCGCCCAAAAAGGGATTACGCTGGGGATCGAAAGCCATGGCGGCATCACGTCCAAGGCTGTTACCATTCTCGAGATTCTCCGTCGCGTGAATTCCCCTTTTGCCGGGTGTAACTTGGACATCACCCACTTTCCCGGAGATGAGTACGCGCAGATCGAGATGTGCGTGCCTTACGCAACCCATACCCACATCCGGGACCACTTCGATCGCGGCAACCAGCCCATCGATCTCGATCGAGTGTGGCAAATATTCTCCAAAGCTGGTTACAAAGGTTACATGTCCGCAGAGTACGAAGGCAGAGAAGATCCTCTGACTGCAGTTCCCAAGCTGGTCAGCAAGATCAAGGAGCTCTGCAAGAAGTACTCTACAGCGTAGCCGGAATTCCACCGCGGGGGAAGCTTGGGGGTGGAGAGTCTGCCCGGATTATGGGGTTAAGTCCTTTGCATTCAGTGGTTTCTTGACGCTATCAGAGGTCACATTTTGGGTGTCGCAAAGCGACATGAACGTCTGTGTGAGAACCCTATCTATGGCGGCGGTCGGAGCCTGCGCTGACGCTGGAAGCGACCGCTAGCCTAGCGATTTCAACGAACTGGCGAGAACTGCCGCCGGGGGCGACCGCAATCTGCGCCCATGGCAGTCAATCTCAAGGAGGAAGCATGACCACCAAGCCGGAAGCCAAGCTCGCGAGCGAAGGGGGCGCGAAGGCCGTACCCCAACTCGGCCCCTACCCTTCCCAACTCGGGCGCGAAGAGTTGTGGGAACTGATCGACCTGTGGGAGTTCAGTCCCGGCAACAAGGAACGCATCCAGGCCATTCTGGCGGGCGACCCGAAGCTGGAGGGGCCGCACCTGTTCCGCT